>JAEEGH010001274.1_pt1 | contig 73733 bp, 69 predicted proteins | sample 9134181 | NCBI WGS metagenome assembly JAEEGH01 (sample SAMN16246544, study PRJNA631951) | gut metagenome | biome: gut microbiome; feature: rumen; material: DP-attached | host: Bos | place: Iran: Karaj | collected 2018-10 | reverse complement strand
CGTGTCCGATAGAGTGTGTATAATCCCGAGAATAAATTTGCGAGAGGAGAAAAAATGGCAAGAAGAAGAATTATTGCCGGCAACTGGAAGATGAACATGACACCTTCTGAGGCTGTAAAGCTTGTTGCTGAGCTTAAGGATTTAGTAAAGAACGATGATGTAGATGTAGTATATTGCGTACCTGCAATCGATATCGTTCCTGTAGTAGAGGCTGTAAAAGGTACAAACGTAAACGTTGGTGCTGAGAACTTCTACATTGAGGATAAGGGTGCTTTCACAGGCGAAATTTCAGCTCCAATGCTTGTAGACGCTGGTGTTAAGTACGTTATCATGGGTCACTCTGAAAGACGTGACATCTTTGGTGAGAATGATATTCTTATCAATGCAAAGGTTAAGAAGGCATTCGCTGCTGGTCTTACACCAATCCTTTGCTGTGGTGAGTCACTTGCACTTCGCAAGGCTGGCACATACAAGGAGTGGATCGAGAGACAGATTACATGGGATCTTTTAGGCGTTACAGCTGATCAGGTAAAGAACCTTGTTATCGCTTACGAGCCAATCTGGGCTATCGGTACAGGTGAGACAGCTACAGCTGACCAGGCAGAAGAAGTTTGTGGATTCATCCGTGAGCTTATCGCTAAGCTTTATGATGGTGCAACAGCAGAGGCTGTTCGTATCCAGTACGGCGGATCTATGAATGCTGGAAACGCTGCTGAGCTTCTTAGCAAGCCAAACATCGATGGTGGTCTTATTGGTGGTGCTTCACTTAAGCCAGACTTCGGTAAAATTGTTAATGCCTAATCTATATTGAACTGCCTAACCTAAGACAATTTAGGTAAAAGTGTCAATTATATGATATAAAAACTCTTAAAGTTTTACATGCGCACCAGTGCTCTGGTGCGCTATTTTTGTTTTCTTGTAGGCCTATTTATGATATAATGTGCGCTGATGGACTTGTACATTGTCCATTTTGAATTGGAGGACTCATGAAACGAAATATTCGTTTATTACTTATAACAGCCTTTTCATTATGTGTTGTTACTGGTTGTGGCAAGGAAAAAGAAGAAGAGGTTATAGAACCTGTTAATACAGAGCAAATTGCAGTAGATGGTGCAGAAGTAGAGGATTATTCAGTACTGAATTACAGTAGTTTGGAGGTTCTTGCATATGAAGGTGATTCAAAAGCACAGATTATGCTGGGCCGCACTTTAGAGTATGGAACTGAGGATACAAAGCAGGATTTCAATGCAGCGATTTCATGGTACCAGATGGCTTCAGATTCAGGAGATGCTGAGGGTACTTGTGCATTAGGTTATTTTTATTTAACAGGTACAGGTGTTGACAAGGATTTAGATAAGGCCGAGGAATTGTTCAACCAAGCAATCGAGGCCGGTATTACAAATGCAAAAGTAGGTTTAGCGAGAGTTAAACTTGCAAAAGGAAATTACTTAGATACATCTGATTCGGCGTTTAATGCGGAAGACACAGAAGATACAGAGAATATAGAAGAATCAGAAGAACAAGAAGAGACTGATACAGAAGAAACAGATGAACAGTTAGAAGAAATTACTACTCTTTTAACAGAAGCAGTACAGTCAGGAGATATTGACGGAGAGTATTACTTGGGATACATGTATGCTCATGGTATTGGTGTGGCTATAGATTTCAACAAGGCATTTGATTATTTCAACAGGGTAGTTACATCAGAGAAAACTGATTTAGAATATCAGGATGCTATTAATTACTCCAATATTGAATTGGGAATTATGTATATTCGTGGCAATGGCGTTGAAGTAGATAACGACCTTGCATTAGATTATTTTACCGCTGCATCTGATAACGGCTCAGCAAAGGCTAGTTATTATATTGGTCAGATGTATGAAAATGGTATAGGTGTTGATAAGGACTATGAGAAAGCAATGGAATATTATCTCATTGCTGCCGAAAAGGAATATGCACCTGCACTGAATGAGATAGGTTATTTATACTACAATGGATATGGCGTAGATGTTGATTTTGCATCTGCTGTTTATTATCAAAAACTTGCTGCTCTTCAGGGTTATCCTATTGCACAAGTTAATTTAGGTTTTCTTTATGAAAACGGATACGGGGTTGAGAGGAATTTGGAAACAGCTTTATCGTACTATGAGATGGCTGCCAATTCAGGTTATGAGGGGGCTAATGAGGCTGTTGTCCGAGTAAAGGCACAGATTAATGAGGAAATGTAACTTTAACGCGACAGCATTTATTGTTACTATCTCTTTACTTACGGGGTGTGGCTTGAAATCGGCAGAGATAGAACAGGTTAATATGGAGGCTGATACACCGCAATTGATAGAAATAGCGGATTTGTCTGATGCATGGGATGTTATTATGAACAATGCAACTAATGCATTTATCGGTGGACATCCGATTGACGAATCCTTTCTTGCGATGGTCACTGGCCAATACGGTGAGGATATTATTGAGCAAATAGCAAGCTATGCTAATTATGAAACACCGGAGATTTGGTATCAGCTTACTGGTAAAAGTATTCATGTGCTTTGGTATGATTACTGCCAAATGACAGGAATAGGCTTGTATAACTATGACAAAACCTATGTTGTAGATAGCTTAGAAGGAAGCGATATAGTTTTAGATTTTACTGGCGATTTGTCTTTCGCAGATGGAATTGCCACTACTACATATATGGATCAGCAGATGAATGGCATTGCAGATTGCTTTTCAGATGAATTGCTATATGAAATGAAATCTGCTGATATTTTGATGATTAATAATGAGTTTGCCTATACCAATAGAGGCCAGGCCTTGGCTGGAAAGGCATATACCTTCAGAGGTGATCCTAACAGAGTTAGTTTGCTAGAAGAGCTTGGAGTTGATGTGGTTTCTTTAGCCAATAACCATGTTTATGACTATGACCAAACAGGTCTTTTAGATACATTGGACACTTTAAATGGGGCATCTATGCCTTATGTTGGTGCTGGAAGGAATCTTGAAGAGGCTAGAAAGCCTGTGTACTTTATTGTAGGCGGGCGCAAGATTGCCATAGTTGCAGCCACTCAGATTGAACGTACTTTGAGCTACACCAAAGAAGCTACCGCGGATTCCCCGGGAGTTATGAAGTGTCTTCACCCTGAGGCTTTTTGTGAAACAATAAAAGAAGCAAAAGCCAATGCGGACTATGTTATTGTTTTTCCACATTGGGGAACCGAGGGTAACACTTATTATGGTAATGATCAATTAGCTCTTGCTAGAGATTTTGTTGAAGCTGGGGCTGATGTTATTATAGGAGGACATACCCATTGTCTGCAGACAGTAGAGTATATGGATGATGTACCGATTTTTTATAGTCTTGGTAATTACTGGTTTTCAACTACAGCCACAATGCCATCTGACTACAATACGGGAATAGCACAAGTTCGAATATCACCACTTGGAGATATTTCTACTTATTTTATTCCTTGTGAATTTTCCGCTGGAGTAACCAGCATGCTTGATACAGACGATAAAGCATATAGCGATATCATAGATACCCTTAACAATCAGTCGGTTTCGGCTGTGATTGATGAAGAAGGGAAAATTACAAAAAAATAATATATTGTACTAGCACATGCTAGATATTAAGGAGGATTTTCTATGAGTAAGAAACCTGTAGTACTTATGGTTCTCGATGGATATGGTATTAATGATAATCCAAAGGGAAATGCCATTGCGATGGCAAACACACCTGTTATGGACAAACTTATGGCTGAGTGCCCATTTGTTCAGGGACAGGCATCAGGAATGTTCGTTGGTCTTCCAGACGGACAGATGGGAAATTCAGAGGTTGGACACATGAATATCGGTGCCGGCCGCATCATTTATCAGGATTTAACTAGAATCACAAAGGCTATTAATGATGGTGATTTCTTCAATAATAAGGTTCTTTTAGAGGCAATTGAAAACTGCAAAAAGACAGGCGGAGATATTCATCTCTGGGGTCTTCTTTCAGACGGTGGCGTACACAGCCACATCGAGCACCTTTACGGTATGCTTGAAATGTGCAAGAAGAACGGTCTTGAAAATGTTTACGTTCATGCATTCCTTGATGGACGTGATACACCACCAGCATCTGGTAAGGATTTCTTAGCTCAGCTACAGAGCAAGATGGATGAAATTGGTGTTGGTAAGATTGCATCTCTTTCTGGTCGTTACTATGCAATGGATAGAGATAACAACTGGGACCGTGTTCAGAAGGCATACGATTCATTAGTTAAGGGCGAAGGCGTTCAGGCTACATCAGTTCAGGATGCTATGCAGGCTTCTTATGATGATGGTGTTACTGATGAGTTCGTTCTTCCTACAGTTATCACTGATGCTGCAGGCGCTCCTCTTTCAGTTGTAAAGAATGGCGATTCAGTTGTATTCTTCAACTTCCGTCCAGACCGTGCTCGTGAAATTACTAGAGCGTTCTGTGATGACAAGTTCACAGGATTCGATAGAGAATTCTTAAATCTTTATTTTGCATGCTTTAAGGATTATGATGAGACAATTCCTAATAAGCATATTGCATTTGAAAAGGAATCTATTTCAAATACATTTGGTGAGTTCTTAGCTGAAAAGGGATTAAAGCAGCTTAGACTTGCCGAGACAGAAAAATACGCACACGTTACATTCTTCTTCAACGGTGGTGTTGAGGAACCTAATAAGGATGAGGAAAGAATCCTTGTAAATTCTCCAAAGGATGTAGCTACATATGACCTTAAACCTGAAATGTCGGCACCAGAGGTTGGAGCAAAGCTTGTAGATGCTATTAAGTCTGACAAGTACGATGTTATCGTTATCAACTTTGCTAACCCAGACATGGTTGGTCATACTGGCGTTATAGAAGCAGCTGTAAAGGCTGTAGAGCGTGTAGACTCACTTGTAGGCGATGCTGTAGAGGCAGTTAAAGAGATGGGCGGAGTAATGTTCATTTGTGCTGATCACGGTAATGCTGATAAGATGATTGATTATGAGACAGGAGAGCCTTACACAGCTCATACAACAAATCCTGTTCCATTTATTTTAGTTAACTATGACAGTGACTACACTCTCCGTGAGGGTGGCGCACTTTGCGATATCGCTCCTACACTTATCGAGGTCATGGGTCTCGAACAGCCAAAGGAGATGACAGGAAAGTCACTTCTTATTAAGAAATAGTTAATAACAGCATTGCTGTTAAATAAAATTAAATAAAAAGAGAGAGGATTTGATTATGAAACCAATTAAAGAAGGAAAAGTAAGAGAAGTATACGATAATGGCAATAGCATTATCATGGTAGCCACAGATCGTATATCTGCATTCGATGTAATTTTAAAGAACAAGATTGTTAATAAAGGTGCAGTTCTTACACAGATGTCTAAGTTCTGGTTTGACCTTACAAAGGACATCGTTCCAAATCACATGCTTTCAACTGATGTAAAGGATATGCCTGAGTTCTTCCAAAATGAAGAATACAAAGGTAAATCAATGATGTGCAAGAAGCTTACAATGCTTCCTATCGAGTGCATCGTTCGTGGTTACATCACAGGTAGTGGCTGGGCAAGCTACAAGGAGAATGGTACTGTTTGTGGTATCAAGCTTCCAGAGGGGCTTCAGGAGTCAGATAAACTTCCTGAACCAATTTACACACCTTCAACAAAAGCAGAAATTGGTGATCATGATGAAAATATCTCTTTCGAACGTTCTATAGAGGTTCTTGAAAAAGACTTCCCAGGTCATGGAGAAGAGTACGCAACAGCTATCCGTGACAATACAATTGCTCTTTACAAGAAATGTGCAGATTATGCTCTTACAAAAGGAATTATCATTGCTGATACAAAATTCGAATTCGGTCTCGACGAGGAAGGCAATATTGTTCTTGCAGATGAGATGCTTACACCAGATAGCTCACGCTTCTGGCCACTTGAGGGCTATGAGCCAGGTCATGGTCAGCCTTCATTTGACAAGCAATTTGTACGTGATTGGTTAAAGGCAAATCCTGAGTCAGATTACCTACTTCCACAGGATGTTATCGACAAGACTATTGATAAGTACCTTGAAGCGTACACACTTCTCACAGGCAAGGCACTTGAGGTATAATCCGGTGCTTGAGGAAAATCGTACTAGATTTTTCAAATGAATTTGTAATTATAAGGAGAGGCAGCCTCAAGGAGAATTTCGAGAGTATAGTGAAAACGATGAGAAATTCTTCTTGAGGATGCTAATCTGTTAGTATTAGGAGATTTTATGGGAGATTTATTAGTTAAGGATACTCCGTGGGACGACTTGCATGAGGAGTGCGGCGTTTTTGCGATGTATGATTTTGATGGCGGAGACGTTGCCTCCTCTATTTATTATGGCCTTTTTGCTTTGCAGCATAGAGGACAGGAGAGCTGCGGTATCGCCGTGTCAGACACAAACGGTCCTAAGAGAAACTATGCTTTGGAAAAAGGCATGGGACTTGTAAACGAAGTATTTAATCAGGATATTCTAGAAGGAATGCACGGGGATATAGGTGTAGGACATACTAGATATTCTACTGCAGGTTCATCTTGCAGAGAGAATGCTCAGCCACTTGTACTTTCTTATGTAAAGGGTATTCTCGGAATGGCACACAATGGTAATCTTATCAATGCTGAGGAGCTTAGAGATGAGCTTTCCATGACTGGTGCTATTTTCCAGACAACTATAGACTCTGAGACTATAGCTTATCTTATTGCTAGAGAGCGACTTAATAGTGCAACAGTAGAAGAGGCAGTTGCTAGAGCTTGTGACAAAATAAAAGGTGCTTATTCTCTAGTTGTTATGTCACCTCGTAAGCTTATTGCAGCTCGTGATCCACAGGGCTTTAGACCTCTTTGTATTGGTAAGCGCGATAATGCTTATATTATTGCTTCCGAGAGCTGCGCCCTTGATACAGTAGGTGCAGAATTTGTCAGAGATATTGAGCCAGGTGAGATAGTTACTATTTCGCCAGATTTTGGAATCAAATCCGACAAGAGCAGATGTGTTCCAAAGGCTCAGCATGGTAGATGTATTTTTGAGTATATTTATTTTGCTCGTACAGATAGTATTATTGATAGCAAATCTGTTTATGAAGCTCGTATCAAAGCGGGTAGAGCTCTTGCACAGGATTCTCCTGTAGAGGCAGACTTGGTAGTTGGTGTTCCAGAATCTGGTAACGCTGCAGCCCAGGGCTATGCAATGGAATCAGGGATTCCTTACGGTACAGCATTCGTAAAAAATAGTTACGTTGGTCGTACATTTATTAAGCCAAAACAGAAGAGCCGTGAGTCATCAGTTCAGGTAAAACTTAACGCACTTCGTGATGTGGTTAGGGGCAAAAGAATTATTATGATTGATGATTCCATTGTTCGTGGTACTACATCAGATAGAATTGTAAAAATGCTTAGAGATGCTGGTGCTAAGGAAGTGCACGTTCGTATTTCATCGCCACCATTCTTATGGCCATGTTACTTTGGTACAGATGTGCCATGCCGTGAGCAATTAATTGCATATAATCATTCTGTAGATGAGATTTGCAAAATAATCGGTGCAGATTCTTTGGCATACTTAAAATTTGATCGCCTTTCAGAAATGGTTGATGGTCTTGAAATATGCCATGGCTGCTTCGATGGCGTCTACCCAATGGAGCCACCAACCACTGATATCAGGGGTGAATATGATAAATAGGGTCCGCTAATTTGTTACATTCTCAAGCCTGAATATCACTCCGCTCAGCTTAGAATGCTTCGCTTGAGTAATACTCAGAGCTTGATAATTACAAATTAGCTCACTTAATGATTACATATTTATGCTGACACCAAACATTTGGTGGCCGCATTGAATAATAACGATAGGAGAATAATATGTCAGAAACAAATAGATACACAAGTCCGCTTAGTGAGCGTTATGCAAGCAAGGAGATGCAGTACATTTTCTCACAGGACAAGAAGTTTTCTACATGGAGAAAGCTTTGGATTGCCCTTGCAGAGACAGAAATGGAACTTGGACTTTCTCAGGATGGCAAGCCTGTAATCACTCAGGAAATGATTGATGAGATGAAGCAGCACATCGAAGATATTAATTATGATGTTGCACAGGCTAGAGAAAAGGAAGTAAGACATGATGTAATGAGTCATGTTTATGCATATGGTAAGCAGTGTCCAAAGGCAGCAGGAATTATTCACCTTGGTGCAACAAGCTGTTACGTAGGTGATAACACAGATATTATCATTATGCGCGATGCGCTTTTACTTATCAGAAAGAAGCTTGTAAATGTTATTGCAGAGCTTGCTAATTTTGCAGAGAAGTACAAGGCACAGCCTACACTTGCATTTACACATTTCCAGCCAGCACAGCCTACAACAGTTGGAAAGCGTGCAACACTTTGGCTTAATGAGTTTGTGATGGACTTAGAGGACTTAGACTATGTTCTTTCTACACTCAAGCTTCTTGGCTCAAAGGGTACAACTGGTACACAGGCTAGTTTCTTAGAGTTATTTAATGGTGACAATGAGACAATCGACAAGATTGATCCTACAATTGCAAAGAAGATGGGATTTGAGGCTTGCTATCCAGTTTCAGGCCAGACATATTCTCGTAAAGTAGATACTAGAGTATGCAATATTTTAGCAGGTATCGCAGCTTCAGCTCACAAGATGTCAAATGATATCAGATTGTTACAGCACCTTAAGGAAGTAGAGGAGCCATTTGAGAAGAGTCAGATTGGTTCTTCGGCAATGGCATACAAGAGAAATCCAATGCGATCAGAGCGTATTGCTTCACTTTCTCGTTATGTAATGATTGATGCACTTAATCCTGCAATCACATCAGCTACACAGTGGTTTGAGCGTACACTTGATGATTCTGCTAACAAGCGCCTTTCAATTGCAGAGGGATTCCTTGCTACAGATGGTGTGCTTGATTTATGCCTTAACGTTGTAGATGGCCTTGTTGTTTACGACAAGGTAATTACAAAGCGCCTTATGTCAGAGCTTCCATTCATGGCAACAGAGAATATCATGATGGATGCTGTTAAGCTTGGTGGAAACAGACAGGAGCTTCATGAAAAGATTCGTACACTTTCTATGGAAGCAGGTAAGAATGTCAAAGTAGAGGGTAAGGAGAATAATCTTCTTGAGCTTATTGCAGCTGATGATGAGTTCCCAATGGGACTTGAAGAGCTTGAGGCAACTATGGAGCCTAGCCGTTATGTAGGTCGTAGCCCTCGCCAGGTTGAAGTATATCTTCGCGATGTAATATATCCAATCCTTGATGCAAACAAGGACATTCTTGGTGTAACAGCTGAGATTAACGTATAAAAAATAAGGTGTTCAGTTTTTGAAGAACTTGGCTGCGCGAGCAGGAGGGCTCCATGCCAAGCTAGGAGGGAGCCCCGAAGGGGAAAGTTGCCTAGCGAAGGTATGGAAGGTGGCCTGCGGGAGCATGCTAAAATCAATAAGCTGAACACCTTTTTATATTTTTAAAGTAAGTGTGCTCTAAGCTCTTCGCCTGATTTCTCTGAAAGATATGCAGGTGGAATATCAAGAATTGTTTTGCAACCCTTCATGCCTTCTGAATTCATGCGGTATGCAGCACGTGCTACAGCTATAAGTACGCTTGTAGTGAATTCAGGGTTAGAATCAAGCTTTAAGCTATATTCGATTATGTGATTATGCTCTTTGTTTGCACCAGTTTTACCGCTGCGGAAAACAAAGCCGCCGTGAGCCATGCCACTGTGATTCTTAAGAAGCTCATCTTCGCTGATGAAGTGAACAGTAGTGTCATAATCAGCAAAGTAGTTTGGCATTTCCTTAATTTCTTTTTCTACAGCAGCTGCATCAGCACCTTCCTCGAGAACAACGAAGCATTCTCTTGTGTGCTTTTGGCGTGTGGTAAGTTCAGGATTCTCACCATTTCTAACTGCTTCAAGAGCAGCTTCTACAGGAATAGTGTACTGTTTTGCATTCTTAACGCCTTTGATGCGGCGGATTGCATCAGAATGTCCCTGAGAAACACCCTTACCCCAGAATGTATAATCGTTACCATCAGGTAAAATAGCATTTGAATATACTCTTGCAAGTGAGAACATTCCAGGATCCCATCCACATGAAATAACAGCAACCTTGCCTGCTGCTTTTGCAGAAGCGTCAACATTTGCAAAATGCTCTGGAATTCTAGCATGTGTGTCAAAGCTATCTACCACGTTGAATAATTTGGCGTATTCTGGTGTCTGAGTAGGAAGATCAGTAGCACTTCCACCACAGAGAATAAGCACATCTATTTTGTCAGTCCATTTTTCTACCTCAGTAGTTGATACTACAGGGATGTTTGCTGTGGCAATTTTAACAGTAGCTGGATCTCTACGTGTGAATACACATACAAGCTCCATATCTGGTGAAGACTTAACTGCAAGCTCAACACCTCTACCTAAATTTCCGTATCCGAGGATTCCAATTCTAATACTCATAAATTCTATCTCCTTTGACTTGGTTTTATCATTTTAAATCTTATGCAATCGAAACGCAACTGTATATTGTTACTGTAACATTTTATTCTGTTTTCGGTATTCTTTTGGAGTAATACCAAATTCCTTTTTGAATATTTTATAGAAGTAACTAAAGTTGTTGTAACCTACATCTGCACTGATGTCTGTGACTGGAAGCTCTGTGTGGGTTAGAAGGTAAGCTGCATAATTAATCCTTTTTTCCTGAAGCAAATCTGTGTAAGTTCGACCGGTGCGACGTTTGATGATTCTGCTGATGGTGTACAAATCTGTATCAAGCTCTTGGCAAATATCTGATAGTTCTCCGTCCTTGTAATGTTCTTCTATGAGGCTGAGTACCTTCATCATGACTTCATCTTCGAATCTATCACCACCGATAGTTAAGTTTTCAGTGTTCTGCAATAAATGCATGAATAAAAGACCTACTGTAGTTTGAGTTAGCAATCGTTGGTTCTCTACGGGATAGAGTAGTGAATATATAAGGTTTTCCATTAGATTCTGTATAGGTAGTATGTCTGCTATTTGGAAATGCAGGTAGTCTACATGTCCACTGGTGCTTTTTAGGCAATCTATAATGAAATCTCTTATCATTGAATTTTCTGTGCCTAACATCATGAGAACATTGTCAAAGAATTGAGGCAATATCATAATGTTTACAGCGATATCATTTTCTCTGGCAGGGAAAATTTCTTGAGTGGCATGCTGGTTCATTAAAAGAAGCTCACCTTGTCGTAATATTACTTCGTTTCCATTAACTTTATGCCTGGTAAATCCAGAGAGCATATAAACCATTTCAACATAGTTGTGGCTATGTTTAGGAAAATGGGCAAAGCGAGTATGAGGTCGAAGGTCAATGAGCTTACCTTGCTCTAATAAAAGAGCTGCATCAATAACTGATGAATTGTTATTACTATAAATAGAAGTGTTGATGCCGCCGGCGCCTTTTAATAATTGTCTTTCTTCTGGAGTGATTGCTCGCAGCTTTTCTAATATGTCTTGGTTCATAGTATCTCCTGAGTTGTTATCTTTTATAAATATGACAGTATTTGGTAATTGTGCAAAAAAAGACAGATATAAAATTATTCAATACTAATAATCATAGTACCTCAAAGTGCAAATCAGGTCAATAAATTTGCTAATTTAGTAATATATTTGGCAAATAAAGATAGATATACTATTAAATAGATAAACACGAAATAATAAAGGGAGGTATTTATGAGCACTTATTATGCAGCAGTAGATATTGGAGCATCTAGTGGACGCCTCATGCTCAGCTCAGTTGAAAATGGCAGAATTGAGCTTGAGGAAGTTCATAGATTCTACAATGGTCTCAAGGAAATGGACGGACACATGTGTTGGGACACAGAGTATCTATTTGGTGAGATTAAGACAGGCCTTAAAAAATGTAAGGAACTTGGAAAAATCCCAACAACAATCGGAGTTGATACATGGGGTGTTGACTTTGTATTACTTGATGAGAATGACAAGCTTATTGGTCAGGCAGTTGGCTACAGAGATTCTCGAAATGAAGGTATGGACAAGGAAGTTTACAAGATTATTCCTGAACCAGAGCTTTATGCCAGAACAGGTATTCAAAAAGCAATATTCAACACAATTTATCAGCTCATGGCAGTTAAAAAGGGAAACCCTGAACAGCTAAAAGCTGCAAAGACATTACTTATGATGCCAGATTACATGCATTTCTTGCTTACAGGTCAGAAGGCACAGGAGTATACAAATGCAACAACAGGTCAGCTTATTAATCCTGAAACAAAGGATTGGGATTATGAGCTAATCGAAATGCTAGGCTATCCAAGAGATATTTTCCAAAAGGTATCAGTACCAGGTACAAGTCTTGGATTCTTTAGACCTGAACTTGTTCAGGAGATTGGATTTAATTGTGAAGTAGTACTTCCAGCTACACACGATACAGGATCGGCAGTGCTTGCAGTTCCTTCAAACGAAAAGAACACACTTTATATCAGCTCAGGCACATGGTCACTTATGGGTGTAGAGGCTATGAAGGCAGATTGTTCAAAGGAATCATATGACCTTAACTTTACAAATGAAGGTGGATATGATTATAGATTCCGTTATTTAAAAAACATCATGGGTCTTTGGATGATTCAAAATGTGAAAAAGGAATTAGAGGACAAATATTCATTTGCTGAGTTGTGCGAGATGGCAGAGACAAGTACATGTGACTCTATTGTAGATTGCAATGATGATTTGTTCTTGGCTCCTGCATCAATGATGGATGCCGTTGCTAAATTCTGTAAAGAATCAAATCAGGCAGTTCCAGAGTCTCCAGCTGATTTTGCACGAGTAATCTATCACAGCCTTGCTGTTTGCTACAAGAAAACACTAGAAGAAATAGAGTCAGTTCAAAAGGTAAAATACAACACATTATTTGTTGTAGGTGGTGGCTCAAATGCAAAATACCTTAATGAGCTTACAGCAAAGGAGACAGGACTTACAGTTTCAGCAGGTCCAGGAGAGGCTACAGCTATCGGTAATGTAATGGTTCAGATGCTGGCAAAGGGCGAGTTCAACTCATTAGAAGAAGCCCGCAGCGCCGTAGCAAAATCATTTGACGTAAAGTATTACAAGTAACATAAAACTTTAAATAGCCGTGAACTATAAATATTTATCATATCAATTTTAAATAGCCTTTAACTATAAATATTTATCATATCAATTTTAAATAGCCGTGAACTATAAATTTTTATCACATTAATTTTAAATAGCCTGTAGTTGACAAACTCTGACTTTTACTCAAGCGAAGCGTTCCTAGCTGAGCGGAGTAAAATGTCAGGTTTGTAAACGTAACAGGCGAGCCAAAACCTAAGGAGGATAATAAAATGTTAGTAAATACTAAAGCTAAAGTTGGTGTATTTTCAATTGCACTTGGAGCATACTTGCCTCAGTTCCCACAGTTGGTACCTGAATTCGAGGCACAGTATGCAGCATTTAAAAAGACAATGCCAGATACAGTAGAGGTAATCGATGGCGGAATGGTTACCACAAAAGAGCAGGCTATGGAGGCAGGAGACAAGTTTAGAGCAGCAGATGTTGATCTTGTATTCCTTCAGATGCTTACATATGCAACAAGCTACAATATGCTTCCTGCAATCCGTGATTTGGATGTACCTGTTGTACTTGTAAATGTTCAGAAGCTCAAAGCTCCAGATTATGCAAATACAGATATTCCAAAGTGGCTTGGAGAACTTTATGCTTGCGGTGCTGTAGGTGAAGCAGTAGCAGATTTAGAGAGAGCTGGAAAGCGCCATGCAGTTATCACTGGAGTTGTAGAAGGTGGCGATGAAGTCGTTGCAGCAGAAATCGAAGATTGGTGTAGAGCAGCTCAGGTACGTCGTAGATTTAGAGATACAAACATTGCGCAGATTGGCCGTCCATACCCAGGTATGATGGATCTCTATATTGATGAGACAAACCTTTATAATAGAATGTTCCTTTACACAAAGCAGTTTGATTGGGAAAAAATGTGGGCTATCGCTGATGATATTACAGATGAGGCTGCAATCCGTGCAAAGGCAGAGGATATTATTAATACATTTGATATTGAAGGCGGTGCAACAGTTGAGACCGTTTGGGATATGGCAAAATATGTTGTAGCCTTCGAGCAGTGGGTAAAGGATGAAAAGCTTGGTCTTATTGCATCTCACTATGATGGATTTGCACAGGGCAAGGCTGGTGTCCTTGATTCAATGCTTATTCCAGCATTCTCAATGCTTATTAAGCAGGGTACTGCTTGTGCAGTAGAGGGTGATATGAAGGTTGCTATGGCTATGTCTATTCTCAAGACAATTGCAGGAACTGGCCAGCTTTCAGAAATGTACTCTATTGATTTCAATGAAGACATTTGTATCATTGGTCACTCAGGCTCAGGTGATGCTGATATTTCTCAGACAAAGAAGCCTACTATGAAGATTGTTCCAGTATTCCATGGAAAGACAGGTGGCGGATACCTTACACAATTCTATCCACCAGTAGGCGATGTAACTTATCTTGCTATCACACAGGATAAAGATGGAAACTTCAAGTTTATCGTTGCAGAAGGCGTTAACGAAGAAGGACCTATCTTTACATTTGGTGACACAAATATGCGTACTCGCTTCTCTATTGGAGCACGTGAATTCGTCAACAGATGGAGTGAGGCAGGACCTACTCATCACATGGCGGCAGCTGCAGGACGTCACATTGACACAATCCTTAAAGTCGCAAAGATTTTAAATGTTCCTTGCGAAATCGTATGTAGATAATCTCTTATTATTCTTTCATAAAAACAATTTAGTAAAACCCACCGTTTCTACGGTGGGTTTTGCGCTTTTTTATTGCGTTATAGTGGGGGAACTGTTAGAATAATACTAGATATTGTGGTGTTTGCAAATAGGAGGGGGCCACTTGTGGACGGTACCTATTTGCCACAGGGCGTCCATAGCGGAACGATTATTGAATGGGCGCTGTTTTCAATAAATTGTTTAGGGAGGATTGTATGAAGTGTCCATTTTGTGGTAGCCAAGATACTAGTGTAATTGATTCTAGACCAGCAGACGACAACACATCTATTAGGAGACGCCGCTCTTGCCCAGAATGTGGTAAGCGTTTCACTACCTATGAAAAGGTAGAAACCATCCCTTTGATTGTTATTAAAAAGGATAATAACCGCGAGCCTTATGACCGTACAAAGGTAGAGCGTGGTGTTCTTATCGCTTGTAGAAAGCGTCCAGTTTCTGCAGCTCAGATATCGAAGGTAGTGGATGAAATAGAAACAGAAATCTTCTCATTAGAGGAAAAAGAAATTCCTAGTACTAAAATTGGTGAGATAGTAATGGAACATCTTGAAAATGTTGATCCTGTAGCCTACGTTAGATTTGCATCAGTATATCGTGAGTTCAAGGATGTTAATACATTTATGGATGAATTAAAAAGGGTATTGGATAAGTAAACTAAGTTTCGTTTGGGGGTTAAGTATTTGCTTTTAGTACCGATATATAATGTGAAAAGCAAATATGGAGAGTTATTAGATGAATATTTCTGGTATTCGCCCATCAATAGGGTTCTATGATACAAATTCAATAAAGTTTAGACAGGATATCGGTTCAATGTCAATCAACGAGACAGAGGAGGAGCCAAATGTTGATATAGCTTCTAATTCTGTTAGCGTGGAAGATGTCGTAGCTACTAGAAAGTCACAGAATTTTGGTGCCTATGATTTTGCAAAGCAGTACAAACCTGATGAGCAGTTTGAACTCAAAGGTAGCGATAGCGATATCAAATCTCTTGACGTTGAAAAGGCCGTTAATAATATGCAGAAGGATTCCATTATCCATAGATATCAGTATTTTGTGCAAAACAAAGCAGCACAGAATTCAGAATCTGTTAATGATAAAGGAATCGAAGACTTTTCATTATAATAATTGAGGTTTTTGGGAGCACATCAATTGATGTGCTCCTTTTATTGTGTTACAATCGAGCCTATGAGTAAACGTAATTTATATCCTAGAGACTATATTGATAGTACATATTCAATTGATTTTGCAGAGCTTTACAAGCAGGGCTATAGAGGAGTTATCTTTGATGTAGATAATACCTTGGTACCCCATAATGCACCTGCAGATGATAGAGCAAAGGCTCTGTTCAAAGAATTAAATGACATTGGTTTTAAGGCCCTTCTTTTATCAAATAATAAGGAGCCAAGAGTAAAAACATTCAAGGAGGCTGTAACCTATTGTTCCTATATATACAAAGCAGGTAAGCCTAGTGCAAAGGGCTACAAAAAAGCAATGGAACAAATGGGGACAGACGAGACAAATACGATTTTTGTAGGAGACCAGATTTTAACTGATGTCTGGGGAGCAAATAGAGCGGGTATTCGCTCAGTGATGGTCAAGCCTGTTTTGAAATGGCACGAAGAAATTCAGATCATATTAAAGCGCTTTTTAGAAGCTATTATTATGATTGGATACAGAATTTATAAATTATACGGAAAGGAAATCAAAAAGGTACCATTAAAATGAAAATTGTAATTGCAAATGATCATGCAGCAACAGATTTAAAGTTCGAAATTGCGGAGTATATTACTAGCCTTGGACATGAGGTTATAAACATTGGAACTGACTCTAAAGAGAGCTGCCACTATCCAGAGTTTGGAGCAAAGGCTGCTCGTATGGTAGCAAACAAAGAGGTTGATTTAGGTGTATTGATTTGCGGTACAGGTGTTGGAATTTCCCTTGCAGCAAATAAAATTAAAGGGATTCGTTGTGGTGTATGCTCTGATACAGCTACTGCTAGACTCATTCGTCAGCACAACAATGCTAATATGATTGCTTTTGGTGCACGTATTGTTGGAAGCGAGTTAGCAAAAGACATCGTAAAAAGCTTTTTAGAGGCAGAATTCGAAGGTGGCGGAAGACACCAGCAGAGAATAGATATGATTTCTGCTATTGAAAATGAAAACTAATTTTGATATAATTTTTTGGTCTGTGTAGGCAGGGATTAGACATCAGGCTCTAATCAATGCTGTATTTGGCTACATTTTGACAAAAAAGATGTAGTCTGACTGAAATGAAATAAAAGTCAGAGTTAATTGCAGTTTACCTTTACTGTAGTTAAACCTACTTTAGTATTACCTGATGAAGTTAGTTAGAGGAGGAATATTAGTAAATGAACGTACAGGTAGAAAATCTTGAGAAGAACATGGCAAAGCTTACAGTCACAGTTGACGCAGCTGAGCTCGATAAAGCTATTACAAAGGCATATAACAAGCAGAAGAACAGTATTTCTGTTCCAGGCTTTAGAAAGGGCAAAGTTCCTCAGAACATGGTAGAGAAGATGTACGGCGCTGAGATTTTCTACGAGGACGCTGCTAATATTATTATGCAGGAGACATATCCACAGGCTTATGATGAGTCAAAGCTTGATATTGTTTCTCAGCCACAGATCGACATCACTCAGCTTGAGAAGGGCAAGGAGTTTGTTTATACAGCAACAGTTGCTGTTAAGCCAGAAGTTAAGCTTGGTAAGTACAAGGGCGTATCTGTAACAAAGGTTGATTCAAAGGTTACAGCTACAGAAGTTAACAATACAATCAAGGCTGAGCTCGAGAGAGCAGCTCGTACAGTTACAAAGACTGGTAAGGCAGCTAAGGGCGACACAGCAGTTATCGATTTCGAAGGTTTCGTTGATGGCGTAGCATTCGAAGGCGGAAAGGGTGAGAACTATGACCTTGAGCTTGGTTCTGGTTCATTCATTCCTGGATTTGAAGAGCAGCTTATCGGTCACAAGGCTGGTGAGGATGTTGATGTTGAGGTTACATTCCCAGAAGAGTATCATGCAGCTGATCTTGCTGGTAAGGCAGCAGTATTTAAGTGCCACATCCACGAGGTAAAGGGCAAGGATATTCCTAAGCTTGATGATGAGTATGTAGCTGATACAACAGAGTTTGAGACAGTTGAAGAGTACAAGGCTTCTGTTAAGGAACGTCTTGAGAACAATAAGAAGGCAGAAGGAAAGCGCGCTCAGGAAGACGAAGCTATCGCAAAGATCGTTGAGGATTCTGAGATGGAGATTCCAGATGCTATGCTTGACTACCAGGTAGAGAACATGATTAATGATTTCGCTAACAACATGGCAGGTCAGGGTCTTTCACTTCAGCAGTACATGCAGTTCACAGGTATGACAATGGATGCATTCCGTGAGCAGGTTCGTCCAGATGCATTACAGCGTACACAGTCTTCACTTGTACTTGAGGCAATTGCAAAGGCTGAGAACATCGAAGCTACAGATGCTGATGTTGATGCTAAGCTTGAGGAAATGTCAAAGCAGTACGGTATGGAGCTTGATCAGCTCAAGACTCTTGTTGGAGACAATGAGAAAGAGTCTATGAAGAAGGACATTGCTATTGAGAAGGCTATCGCTCTTATCATGGACAATGTTAAGGAGACTGCAAAGAAGAAGGCTACAAAGAAGGCTGACGAAGAGGAGTCTGCTGAGGAGAAGCCAGCTAAGAAGACAACAAAGAAGGCTACAAAGAAAGCTGACGAAGAGTAAGAATAAACTGTAAAGTTTTTATTAACTTTTTGTAAAATTAAAGACATCGATTGTCAAAATAGATATAATTAAAAAGAATTTAATCACTGGCCTGGGCGTATGCTCGGGCTAGGTGTCTATTTGACATAATTATATCTTAGTTTAGGAGGACAGAAAAAATGGCTACAATCCCTTATGTCATTGAACAGAATTCTCGAGGCGAGCGTTCTTACGATATTTATTCTAGATTGTTAAAGGATAGAATTGTATTTCTTGGAGAGGAAGTAAACGAGGTTACAGCATCACTTACTGTTGCACAGTTGCTTTTCCTTGAGTCTGAGGATCCAAGCAAGGATATTCATCTTTATATTAATAGCCCAGGTGGAAGTGTTACAGCTGGTATGGCAATTTACGATACAATGCAGTACATCAAATGTGATGTATCTACTATTTGTATTGGTATGGCAGCTTCAATGGGCGCATTCCTTTTAGCAGGCGGACAGAAGGGTAAGCGTTTTGCTCTTCCTAACGCAGAAGTTATGATTCACCAGCCATTAGGTGGTGCAAAAGGACAGGCTACAGAGATTGAGATTGCTGCAAAGAACATCTTAAAGACTAGAGAAAAGCTCAATCGTATGTTAGCTGAAAATACAGGCAAGCCATACGAGCAGGTATGTGCTGATACTGAGAGAGATCACTGGCTTGATGCTAAGGAAGCTCTTGATTATGGTCTTATTGATGAAATCATTACAAAAAAAGAGAAATAAAGCCGATATAAATAATAGTGGCTTATAGTATGTATTTTATTTAAGAGGTAGTTATGGCGAGAAACGATGATAGAGTTCGCTGCTCATTCTGCGGCAAAACACAAAATCAGGTTCGCAAGCTTATTGCTGGACCAAATGGTGCATTTATCTGTGACGAGTGCGTTGATATTTGCCAAGAAATAATAGTTGAAGAGCTTGATGATTTTGCTCCAGTAGCAGAGGGCGATTCCATTGAAATTAATCTTCAGAAGCCTGAAGATATGAAGGCATTTCTTGATCAATATGTTATTGGTCAGGATGAGGCTAAAAAGGTTCTTTCTGTAGCTGTATATAATCATTACAAGCGTATTATGGCAGACCCAGATGACATCGATGTTGAACTTCAAAAGAGTAATGTACTTATGCTTGGTCCTACTGGTTCAGGAAAGACCCTTTTAGCACAGACATTAGCTAGAGTATTGGGTGTCCCATTTGCAATTGCAGATGCCACAACTCTTACTGAGGCTGGATATGTTGGTGAGGATGTTGAGAACATTCTTCTTAAACTTATTCAGGCTGCAGACTTTGATATTAAAAAAGCTGAAATCGGTATTATTTATATCGATGAGATTGATAAAATCACAAAGAAGTCTGAGAATGTGTCAATCACTCGTGATGTTTCTGGTGAAGGTGTTCAGCAGGCACTCCTCAAAATTATTGAGGGTACAGTAGCTAACGTACCACCACAGGGTGGACGTAAACATCCTCAGCAGGAGACTATAGCAATTGATACAAAGAACATTTTGTTCATTTGTGGTGGTGCTTTCGAAGGATTAGAGAAAATTATTTCTCAGCGTACAGACCATACAGCTATTGGCTTTGGCGCTGATGTAAAGGATAAGAATAATCAAAAGATTGATGAGCTTCTTCAGCAAGCTCTTCCTCAGGATTTCATTAAGTATGGATTGATTCCAGAGTTTATAGGTCGTGTGCCTATTAATGTATCACTTAATGAGCTTACAGAGGATGATATGATCCGTATTCTTAGAGAGCCAAAGAATTCTCTTACAAAGCAATACCAGGCATTATTCAAAATGGATGGTGTTAAGCTTGAGTTTGAGGATGATGCTCTTAGAGAGATTGCAAAGAAATCAATCGAGAGAAAGACTGGCGCACGTGGACTTCGTGCCATAGTTGAAAGCGTTATGATGGATCACATGTATCATGTTCCATCTGACGAGTCTATTACAGAGATTACAGTTACAAAAGAAATGGTTGATAGCAACCTTCTTCTCATTGACAAAAAGGATGATGAGGATACAAGCGTTGTTTCAATCGAAGATAAAAAGGAAAAGAGTGCATAATGGTAATACGTTCGTGCAATCTAGAAACAGTATGTGGGCCTACATCCAAACTTCCTAAAAATGACCTTCCAGAGGTTGCCTTTGCAGGAAAGTCTAATGTAGGCAAATCCTCACTTATTAACGCTGTCATGAATCGCAAATCCTTGGCTAGAGTGTCAGCTCAGCCAGGTAAGACACAGACAATCAACTTCTACAACATTAACGATGAGATTTATGTAGTAGATTTGCCAGGATATGGATTTGCCAAAGCTTCCGAAAAGGAGAAGGAAGCATGGGGCAAAATGATTGAAACTTACCTTAATACATCAGAACAGATTCGTGCAGTATTCTTATTAGTTGATATTAGACATACTCCATCTGCTAACGACAAGCAGATGTTTGAGTGGATGGATTATGTTGGATATGATCCAATTGTAATTGCCACAAAGGCTGACAAGATTAAACGTAGTCAGTTGGACAAGCAAATCAAAATTGTAAGAGAGGGCTTGGGAGCTGGATAAGAGATGATTTTTGTTTCTTTCTCTTCACAAACAAAGCAAGGCCTGGATACGATACAAGATTTTCTTGATCAGTTAATTGAGAACGAAGCAAGTCTTTCAGATGTAGATTTAGATTAATGAGAAAACGAAAATTTTTATTTGTGCTGCTCCTGCTCCTCTCCATCACCGTGGTGAGCACTTGTAGCACATTTTTTTATGTAAAACTTAATAATGTTGATTATAGGACAGATGAGTTCTTGGTGATGACTAGCTGTAATCCAATATATATTGCAACTACAAATGTTGTAGGGGATACAGATGGTGTCACTGTGCAAAATTTGAGTCAGCCTACTACTGGTTGCCTTCACGATTACACACTTACTACGGAAGATATGAAAAATCTATCTAAGGCAGATGTGTTAGTTGTTAATGGTGGAGGCATGGAAGGGTATCTTGAAGATGTTATGGAAGCATATCCTGAGCTTACTATTATTGATACCTATGAATGCTTAGAGCATGATTCTAGTTATTATGATTTACACTTTGTAGAGGAAAATGACGAGGAACTTCTTGAGGATGAGCATTTAGAAGAAGAGCATACCGAGGAAGAACATTCAGAAGAAGGTCATCATCACGACCATGAGCAGAATAGTCACATCTGGATGGATAACGAGATTTTCGCTGTTCAGGTAAAGGCCATAGCTGATGGATTGTCAGAGATAGATGCTTCTAATGCATCTTCATATGAGAAAAATGCATCTGACTATATCGATGCATTGAATACTAAAATAGATAAGCAGGAACTGGATCAGAAATTATCCGGTGACAATGTAGCTATTTTACATGAGGCATTTGAGTACACAGCATTATCTTTAGGTGCTAATGTGGTTGCAACATTGGATTTAGATGAGGAACGTCAGGTAAGTGCTGGTGAGGTCAGCCAGCTGATTGATTCTATTAGAGATAATAATGTAAGGATTGTTTTTGCCGAGTACGATTATGGTAAATCAGTAGGCGACCTTATCGAGGAGCAAACTGATGCCAAAGTGGTATATTTGGAGACGCTAGTTCATGGTTCCTATGGAGCTTCGGATTACGTAACCATCATGAATTTGAATTATGAAGCTATTGCTGAGGTAACAGATTAAATTGAGGTGAGGTGGTAGGAGACAAGCTCTTAGGTTTCTCAAGCGAGACGTTTTGTCGAGCGGAGAGACTCTAAGGCTTGTAGCCGTAACCACCGGACTAGGTTAATTAAACTATGAAAAAAATTATTCCATGTGGTTTTCACTGTATAAAGTTTATAAATCTAGGTGTCGCATTTGGAGACCAGCAGGTATTAGATAATATCAATCTGCATGTTCACTGTGGACAAATGACTGCTATCATTGGTAGAAATGGTGCAGGTAAATCCACACTTGTGAGAGCGATTCTAGGTGAAGTTCCTTATACAGGAGAAATCCAGTTCAAGAATAAAATGAATAATAATATGCCGGGATTAAAAATTGGTTATGTCCCTCAGACTGTAAATATTGACAGAACTACACCTTTGTCTGTGTATGATTTATTTCAGTCCTTTACAGGTAAACTGCCGATTCTTTTTTCTAGCAAGAAAGAGCATGATCACGTGAGAGAAGCCCTTGCGGAGTTTGATGTGGCTGAGCTTATTGATCAACCAGTAGGCACGCTGTCTGGTGGACAGTTGCAAAGAGTACTTCTTGCCATGGCAGTACATGATACACCTAATTTATTACTATTGGACGAGCCGGTTTCTGGAATTGATAAAAATGGTATGGATGCCTTCTATGAGAAAATGCAGTATCTCAAGGAGACTCATGACCTTGCAATTATTCTGGTTAGCCATGACTTGGATTATGTTTATAAATATGCTGACAATGTTATTTTGATAGATCAAACGGTAACTGCAGCTGGACGTCCAAAGATTGTATACGAAACTGATGCCTTTAAAAAGGTATTTGGCAAGGGGGCAGCGGGAAATATGGAGGTGACAGCAAATGTTTAGTGAGATGTTTAGCTATTCCTTCATGATTAGAGCTACTATAGCGATTCTTTTGATATCTCCTCTATTTGGAATGGTAGGGACTATGATAGTTCAAAAGAGGATGGCATATTTTAGTGATGCACTGGGACACTCAGCTCTTACCGGTATAGCAGCCGGAGTAATAATGGGTATAGCCAATACCACTATTTCCATGGTGATATTTGGTGTATGCTTCGCGCTACTTCTTAATTATATTAGTAGAAAGGGGCTCAGCTCATCAGATACTTTGATTTCTGTTTTTGCTAGCTGTGCTACAGCCCTTGGCCTTGCGATACTATCTAGAGGAGGAAGCTTTAGCAATTATTCGGCTATACTTGTGGGCGACATTTTGTCTATTACGGTATCAGAAATAATCCAGCTGGTGGTACTTTTTGGTGTAATTCTTATTTTCTGGTGCTACAGTATCAACAGACTTACAGCAATTAGCATTCATGCTACTTTGGCTAAGAGCCGTAGTATTTCTGTTAGAGTAATGGAGGACGCATTTGCAGTGCTTATTGCACTTCTTGTTATGCTTTCTATTAAGTGGGTAGGAATACTTTTAATTAACGCATTATTGATTTTGCCGGCAGCCAGCAGTAGAAATATTTCTGAGAATTTTAGAGAGTACACATATCTATCAATAGTATTTAGTTTATTCTCTGGTGTGCTTGGATTGTTTGTATCTTACTTTACAGATATGGCTACAGGTCCAATGATTGTTATTATTGCAAGCGTAATTTATTTCGCTACCTATGTATATGGAAAGGATAGATAATTATTTTTATGTCTTTTCAGTGAAAAGGATTTACAAGTAAATAACAGGTGATATACTAGGTGTTACAGAAGAGTTATTTGAATCTGTAGCACCTTTTTTTATAACCAAATGTGTAATAAAAATTTTTTAAAAATTTTTTCAAAAAAGGGGTTAAGTTTTAAAAACTTCTTCCGATAAAGTAAATGTAAGGTGGAGATAACAGTAAAGTTATGGTTATCACACACATACGTTAGGTAAATGAAAAGGACTTCATTATCTGAGAATTTTCAACATCATATCATTATTCATATTTCGATATCAGGACAAGGATGTTAAGAATCGAAGATTAATATCAAGTTTTATTTCCATTTATCAATTGTAACTGGCACAATTGAATATTTTTTGTGTTGTTATGGATATTCATACAGTATGTCGCGCGAGTACTGTTGGATATAGATGTAATTTTATTAACGATCAAGTGCATAAGCACTTCTTTACCGAAAGGAATCGGTGAAGTATCTACAAGGAGGTAGAATTTTATGGTAGTACAACATAATATGCAGGCAGCTAATGCTTCTAGAATGCTCAGCATTACAGCTGGAAATCAGGCTAAGTCAACTGAGAAACTTTCTTCAGGTTATAGAATTAACCGTGCAGCAGATGATGCAGCTGGTCTTTCAATTTCTGAAAAGATGCGTAAGCAGATCAGAGGTCTTGATCAGGCATCTACAAACGCACAGGACGGTGTTTCTGCAGTACAGACAGCTGAAGGTGCTTTAACAGAAGTACACTCAATGCTTCAGCGTATGAATGAGTTAGCAGTACAGGCTGCCAACGGCACAAATAGTGAGTCTGATCGTTCTTCTATCCAGGACGAAATTGATCAGCTTACAACAGAAATCGATCGTGTTGCTGAGACAACAAAGTTCAACGAGACATACCTACTTAAGGGTGGCAATGGTGAGAAGACAGTTAGAGTAGCAGCTCATGACGCAGGTCTTGATGGAACACTTATCTCTAACACAACAAAGGCTACATTCCAGATGAAGGCCCTCAATGTTGGTGATTCTTACACAATCGGTGGAACAACATATAGCATTGGTGCACAGACAGTTACTGCTGCTCTTAATGCTTTAAAGGTTGGTATGGGCGCTAGTCAGCCTGCAACACAGCCTTCAACATATGCAGCTGGTTCAGGTACAGTTCCTCAGCTTGCATCTGGTAGCGTAATCACAATCGATGGCAAGTCATACACTATTGCTGATGATACAGATATGACTCAGTCACAGATTACAGCAGGAAAGATTATGTCTATTGCAAGTAAAGGATCTACAATTCAGTACAATGGCAAGAGCGTAACAGTATTCTCTGACAGCGTTGTAAAGGGTGTTGATCAGAATAATAAGACACTTATTGCAGCAACAGTTGCATACGCAAAGGTACAGACAGAGTTAGCAGCAGCTTCTTCAATTGGTGCAACAGAATCTCGTGCATCTGTATCTTATGTTAAGGCAACAGTTTCAAAGACATCTGGTTCTGCTACAACTGGTGGCTCAACAGCAACTACAGGAACTACAGGAACTACAGGAACATCATCTACAGAGAAGATGACATATGTTAACTTCACAATCCAGCGTGGTACTGTTAAGACTCAGAATGCACTTAACTTCAACTTACATGTTGGTGCTGATGCTGACATGACAAACAAGATTGGCGTTACTATCGAGAAGATGGATTCTAAGAATCTTGGTATCGATGGACTTAACGTATCTGATGATACAGGTAAAGCAGCTACATACGCTATCGATGCTATTGCTGACGCTGTAGCTAAGGTATCAGAGCAGAGATCTGCACTTGGTGCTATTCAGAACAGATTAGAGCATACAATCGCTAACGTAGATAACGTAGTTGAGAACTCTAACGCAGCTGAGTCTCGTATCCGTGATACAGATATGGCTGATGAGATGGTTACCTACAGCAAGAATAATATTCTTCAGCAGGCAGGTCAGGCTATGCTTGCACAGGCTAACCAGTCTACACAGGGCGTACTTTCAATCCTTGGATAATAACAAAACAGTAGCTTTAAGCGCAGCTTAAAGATTCTTTATCCAAATAATTGTTTCGCGCAGACTAGTTAAATACTAGTACATTAGGGGACTTCCGAAAGGAGGTCCCCTTTTCGTGTGTAAAAAAGCTAAAGTTTTTAAAATGTTCTCCGATAAAAGGAATAGATGATAAAAATTGTCTATAGAAGCTTTAAAACTAAATAAGGCTATACTACTTTAATTTCTTCTCTGGTAGCAACGCGGTGGTTGGTCACACCGCTTGTTATATAGATACGGGAATGCAGCCTAAAGTATGTAGCGTTTCCAATCATGAAACTTTTAGATTTTTTAGTAATGTTATGCAATTAACAATTTTGCATCTCTCATGAATGGAATCGTGAGAGTATCTACAAGGAGGTAGAAATTATGGTAGTACAACACAATATGCAGGCAGCTAATGCTTCAAGAATGCTTAATATCACAGCAGGTGCTCAGTCTAAATCGATTGAGAAATTATCTTCAGGATTCAGAATTAACCGTGCAGCAGATGATGCAGCTGGTCTTTCAATTTCAGAAAAAATGAGAAAGCAGATTAGAGGTCTAGATCAGGCTTCAACCAATGCATCAGATGGTATTTCGGCAGTACAAACCGCCGAGGGTGCCCTTACAGAAGTACATTCTATGCTTCAGCGTATGAATGAGTTAGCAGTTCAGGCAGCGAACGGAACAAATAGTGAGTCTGATAGATCATCAATTCAGGATGAAATTAATCAGCTTACTACAGAAATCGATCGTGTTGCTGAGACAACAAAGTTTAACGAAACGTACTTGCTGAAGGGCGGAAACGGAGAAAGAGAATACAGGGTAAAAGCTCACGATGCGGGCTTAGCTGGTACTTTGACTTCGAACACCACAAAGGCAACATTCCAGATGAAACAGCTCCAGATAGGTGACACCTATACAATTGGAGGCACAACATATGGAATCGGAGCAAAATCTGTTACAGAGGCTTTGGTAGCTTTAAAGATTGGTATGGGAAATTCACAGCCAGAATCAATGCCGGCATCAGGTACAGCAATATCTGATAAGGGAACAGTTCCACAGCTTGCAACAGGTAGCGTTATTACAATCGATGGTAAGTCATACACAATTGATGATACAACTGACATTTCTCAGGCACACATTACTGCAGCCAAGATTATGAGTCTTGCGGCTCTTGGTTCTACACTTGAGTACAACGGATTAAGCGTATCTGTTTTCTCTGATAATGTAGTTTCAGGTATTGACCAGAACAACAAGACACTCATAGCAGCCACAGTGGCATATGCAAAGGTTAAGACCGAACTTGCAGCCGCTTCATCAATTGGCGCTACCGATAAACGCGCAACTGTAGCAGATTGGCAACCAGAAAAGGTGATTACAAAGAAAGCTGATGGTACATCAACAGAAGCTACATTTGTAAACTTTACTATTACTCGTGGTTCTGTAACAACTCAGAATTCTCTTGTATTCAATCTTCATGTTGGTGCTGATGCTGACATGACCAACAAGATTGGTGTAGAGATTGAGACAATGAGCGCAAAGAATTTGGGTATTTACGGACTCAATGTATCTGATGATACAGGTAAAGCAGCAACATACGCAATTGATGCAATTGCAGATGCTGTGGCCAAGGTATCAGCACAAAGATCTGCGCTTGGTGCAATCCAGAATAGACTGGAGCACTCTATAGCAAACCTTGATAACGTAGTTGAGAACTCTACAGCGGCTGAATCTCGTATCCGTGATACAGATATGGCTGACGAGATGGTTACATACAGTAAGAATAATATTCTTACTCAGGCAGGCCAGTCAATGCTCGCTCAGGCAAATCAGTCAACACAGGGTGTTCTCTCAATACTTCAGTAATATTAGCGTGGCCAAACGCATTAGTACTTTGATGAGACAAGTCCATTTAAAGTTCACCTTTGGTGAAGGACTTGTCGGGGTTACCGTTTTTTGTTCCAAAAAAGCGGCAAATTTAGTACTATCCACAAAAAGGCGTCCCTACGGGGGCGCCATTTTCATGGTAAATCTAATAGTAATTATTGTGCAAACTAGGTTGGTAAATAACAATCTCTGAGTGTTACTGAAAGGAACATTTTAGTGACTGGAAGTAAGACTCAGGATTGTTATAGTAACCAACCGTGGTATTGATATATATTAAAGAAAACTGTATAATAAATTAGGATAATATCTTTTTATCCGACTTAGGCCACAGCCTCTCCAGAGGAAATTTTTAGGCTGTGCATTAGAAGGAGTCGTAATGAAAAAAGTTGAAGATTACATAAGAACTATTCCGGATTTTCCAGAGCCAGGTATTATGTTTAGAGATGTCACAAGCATTCTTCAGGATGCAGAAGGATTCAAGCTCGCTATTGACGAGATGATCAAGCTTCTTGATGGAGTTGATTGTGATGTTATTGCAGGAGCAGAGAGCCGCGGATTTATCTTTGGTGCACCTCTTGCTTACGCACTTGGCAAGCCATTCGTTCTCATTCGTAAAAAAGGCAAGCTTCCTTGCGAGACAATTGAGAAGACATACGATTTAGAGTATGGCACAGCTACAATTGAGATGCACAAGGATGCTATCAAGCCAGGACAGAAGGTTGTTGTAGTTGATGACCTTATTGCTACAGGTGGTACTATTGAGGCAGCATGTGAGCTTATCGAGGAGCTCGGTGGTGAGGTTGCCAAAATCGTATTCCTTATGGAGCTTGCAGGACTCAAGGGACGTGAGAAGCTTGCAAAATATGATGTAGCTTCTGTAGTTTCTTATGAAGGAAAATAAATACGTTAGTATGACAAATTATTGGGTAGTACATCAGTGGTATGTGCTACCCTTTATTAATTCAAGGAGAGTTAGAAGAGCTAGTAGTAGACAAGCTCTTAGATTTCTCAAGGGAGACGTATAAGTCGACTGGAGAAATATTAAGGCTTGTCTGCGTAACTGGCGGTTGTGAATTATATGGAATTAAAGGAAATTGCACATATACGAACTGGATTCTCACAAAAATTTGGAATTCCAAGGCAAAGTGGGTTAGTGGATGAAGTTGGACGAATTATATTTGAGCCAGAGTTTAGAAATCCAAATTTTGTAGAGGGGATTACTGATTATGATTACTTGTGGCTAGTGTGGGGGTTTTCTAAAAACAAACCACTGGATGGAGCTACGGTTAGACCGCCTAGACTTGGTGGTCAAAAGCATATGGGTGTTTTTGCAACGAGAGCACCATTTAGACCGAATAATATAGGACTTTCTTCTGTGAAATTAGAGAGAGTAGAACATACCGAAGAGGAAGGAACAGTGTTAGTCGTCAGTGGTGTGGATATGTTAGATGGTACTCCGATTTATGACATCAAACCTTACATCCCCTATGCAGATGCTCACCCAGACGCTAGAGGTGGATTCACAGATGACCTTTCCAAGGGGGCTCAGATTCAGGTAGATTTTCCAGATGAACTGCTAAATAGATTACCGGAGGAGTTGAGAGATTCTGCAAATCAAGTCCTTTTGCAGGATCCAAGAGCTGGCTATGATAGAGGAAAACAGCGAGAATTCAGGCTTGCATACCATAATTATGATATTGTATTTAGTGCAAATGAGGATAAACTTATTGTAACTGACGTTATTGAATTGTAATGGTGGTTGAATACAATGGTATTAGAAAAGAAAGTGGTTTTTAGTGAAAGCTAAAACGAGGAGGAATTAAAATGGGAACAATTTTCAATGAGAAAGTAATCGAAGATTTTATGCATATGTGCCATGATGGCGTTCGTCAGGGATGGCATGAGAGAAACGGTGGAAATTTAACATATCGTATGCGTGAGGAAGAAGTACAGTATTGTGCTAGATTCTTCAAGGATACACCTGGTGAGTGGGTTAAGATGCCAGTACAGGCTGACAATCTTAGGGGTGAGTATTTCATCACAACAGGATCAGGCAAGTTCCTTGAGAATGTTGAGTTAGAGCCACAGAACAATATTGCTATTGTTGAGATTAATGATGCTGGTGACAGCTATAGAATAGTTTGGGGCCTTGAGGATGGCGGCAAGCCAACATCTGAGTTCCCTACACACTTTATGAATCACTCTATCAGAAAGAGAGTTACAAATGGTGCAAATAGAGTTATCTATCATGCTCATACACCATTTATCATTGCACTTACTCAGGTGCTTCCACTTAGAGCTGAGGTATTTACTCGTATGCTTTGGAAGTCAGCTACAGAGTGCTGCGTAGTATTCCCAGGCGGCGTTGGCGTAGTACCTTGGATGGTTCCAGGTGGAGCTGATATTGCAAAGGCTACTTGTGCAGAGATGGAAAAATATGATGCTGCAATTTGGGCATTCCATGGACTTTTTGTTTCTGGTCCAGACTGTGACACAGCATTTGGTCTTATGCATACAATTGAGAAGGCTGCTCAGATTGCTACATATGCACTTGCAGCAAATGGTGGTAGAAGACCAATTCAGGCTATCACTGATGATAATCTCCGTGCAATCGGCAAGGAATTCGGCGTTACATTAAACGAAGATATTCTTAACTATCAGTGTGATGATGAGTTATACATGTAATTAGTTAGAACAAAAAACAAAATAAACAAAAGTAAAACAACGTGGATTTGTACAAAATTCACGTTGTTTTTTGTTGCATTGTGCCGGAAATTGTGAACTTTGTTGACAGTAGTCACAAACAGTCATATACTCCAATTAAGAAATGTGGGATTGTGTGGGATTAAATGTGGGTTTAATTCCGATTGGAGGGAGATATGGCTTACGATAGCACTAGATGCGACAAAACAGACAGAATCAATCGTTTAAAGGAGGCACTTTTTGCAAAGATGCCTGAGATAGAGTCTGCCCGTGCAATTCTTATTACGGAATCTTATAAACAAACAGAAGGTCAGCCTATGGTCATTAGAAGAGCTTTGGCCTTCAAACATATATTAGAAAATATCCCAATTATTATCAGAGATGATGAGCTTATAGTTGGCAGTACAACAATCGCTCCTAGAGGATGCCAAACGTATCCTGAGTTTTCATATGAGTGGTTAGAAAAAGAGTTTGATACTGTTGAAACTAGAGAAGCTGATAAATTTCATATAGAGAGAAAAACAGCTGAGGAAATTAAAGAGGCTGACAAATATTGGAAGGGTCGTACTACTTCAGAATTAGCCCTTAGCTATATGGCTCCAGAAACCATCAAGGCAATGGAACACAACATGTTTACAACAGGTAATTATTTCTACAACGGAGTAGGACATGTGACTGTAAAGTACTGGGAGGTACTAGAAAAGGGTTACGAAGGAATAATGAAGGACATTGCAGCAGAGCTTGAAACTGTAAAGCCTGGCGATGCTAATTATTCTACTAAGAGCCGACTGTTACAGGCAATGTTAATCAGTTGCCAGGCAGTTATTGATTATGCTAATCGATATGCTGTCAGAGCTGAGGAGATGGCTGCAAAGGAAAATAATCCTACACGTGCAGCAGAGTTGAGACAAATTGCAAGTAACTGTAGAAGAGTTCCAGCAAAGCCTGCTACATCATTCTACGAGGCTTGCCAGTCATTTTGGTTTATACAGCAGCTGTTACAGCTAGAATCAAGCGGACATTCAATTTCGCCAGGTCGATTTGATCAGTATATGTATCCATACTTCAAGGCTGATATTGAAAAGGGTGCAATAAAAAGAGAATTTGCTCAGGAGCTTATCGATTGTATTTGGGTAAAGCTTAATGATTTAAATAAATGCAGAGATGGTGAAAGCGCGAAGGGATTTGCAGGCTATTCTCTTTTTCAGAATCTTATCGTTGGCGGTCAAAATACAGAAGGCTTAGATGCTACAAATGATATTTCATTTATGTGCTTAGACGCATCAATTCATGTACATCTGCCAATGCCTTCTCTTTCAATTCGAGTTTGGAATGGTAGTCCTCACGAGCTTTTGATTAGAGCAGCAGAGGTTACTCGTACAGGTGTTGGACTTCCAGCTTACTACAATGACGAAGTCATTATTCCTTCCCTGATGAACATGGGAGTGAAAATGGAAGAGGCAAGAAACTACGGAATTATTGGTTGCGTAGAGCCTCAGGTCCAGGGAAAAACATGGGGCTGGCATGATGCAGCATTCTTTAATATGTGCAGACCTGTTGAGCTTGTATTTTCACAGGGAGTTGACGCCGGAGAACAGATTGGTCCTAAGACAAAGGCAGTTGAGGAAATGACAACCTTTGATGAATTCTATGATGCCTATAAGGCACAGATGAATTACTTTATTGAGCTGCTTGTTAATTCGGACAATGCCATAGATCAAGCTCATGCAGAGCGAGTTCCACTACCTTTCCTTTCAACAATGATTGATGATTGTATGAAGCGAGGAAAGACACCAGAACAGGGCGGAGCGATTTACAATTTTACAGGTCCACAGGGCTTTGGAATAGCAAATATGGCAGATGGCTTATATGCCATCAAGGAATTGGTTTTCAAAGAAAAGAAATTCACATTATCAGAGCTAAAGAGAGCATTGACATTTAACTTTGGCGAAGATTTAGAGAAAAATTCAATTGCTCAGTTGGCAGGCAAGGCAACAATAAGCTTGGCTAACAAGGGTGTTGTTCCAGATGCTAAATCAGTTGAGGCAACAGTACAGGCTGTTGTGGCATCTGTAACACCAGAGGAAAAGGCTAGATACAAAGAAATCAGACAGATGATTTTAGAGGCTCCTAAGTTTGGAAATGATGATGAAGAGGTTGATGCATTTGCAAGAGATGTAGCTTATACCTACACCAAACCACTTCTTAAATATCATAATCCAAGAGGAGGTCAGTTCCAAGCAGGACTTTATCCTGTATCTGCAAATGTTCCACTTGGAGCACAGACAGGAGCTACACCAGATGGACGTCTAGCAGGAACACCAGTGGCAGATGGAGTATCACCATCGGCAGGTCGAGATACACATGGACCTACAGCTGCTGCCAATTCAGTTGCAAAGCTTGACCATGGAATAGCAAGTAATGGAACACTTTATAACATGAAATTCCATCCTACAGCTCTTTCGGGAGATGAGGGACTTAACAATTTTGTTAGTTTAATCCGCAGCTACTTTGACCAAAAGGGAATGCATATGCAGTTCAATGTTGTATCAAAAGAGACATTGCTTGACGCCCAGGCTCATCCAGAAAAATACAAGGGCTTGGTAGTTAGAGTAGCAGGCTACTCAGCACTGTTTACAACCCTTTCAAAGAGCTTACAGGATGACATCATTAAGAGAACTGAAATGGGGTTCTAACAGATGGATGATTTATTAAAGGTAAAAGGCAGAATATTTGATATTCAGCGTTATTCCATACATGATGGTCCCGGTATTCGCACAATAGTTTTTCTAAAGGGATGCGTCATGAGATGCAGATGGTGCTGTAATCCAGAATCTCAAAGCTATGAAATCGAAACCATGATGGTTGATGGCGTGCCAAAAATCATTGGTAGAGATGTAACAGTTGAAGAGGTTATGAAAACCGTTCAGAGAGATTCTCATTATTATAGGCGCTCTGGAGGAGGACTTACACTTTCCGGAGGTGAGAGCCTTTGTCAACCAGAATTCGCATATTCGTTACTTGCAACAGCTAAGGCGGCAGGGATAAATACAGCAATGGAATCCATGGGATGCGCTAAGTACGAAGTGATAGAAAAAATTCTTCCAGTATTAGATACATATTTGATGGATATCAAGCATACGGATCCAAACAAACACAAAGAATTCTGCGGTAGAGACAACATATTGATGCTTGAGAATGCTAGGAAGATTGCTGAGAGCGGTATGACAAAGCTTGTAATTAGAGTTCCTGTTATACCAACATTCAATGATTCAGTTGAAGAAATTGTTAGCATTGCAGAGTTTGCTGACAAACTAAAGGGAGTTGAAAAAATTCATTTGCTTCCTTACCACAGATTAGGTCAGGACAAATACGATGGATTAAATCGTAGCTATCCAATGGGAGATATTCTTCCACCAGAAAATGACCATATGGAAATGCTAAAAAAGGCAGTTGAAAACTCTACTAGTCTAAACTGTCAGATAGGAGGCTAAAGTGGAGTACTTAAATATTGAGGATGAAAAGTATCAACGTATCATCCAGGAATATGTACCGGGACGTCAGGTGACATTGGCGCACATTATCGCCAGTCCAGACGAGGTTCTTTACAAAAAGCTGGGACTTGATCCTAAGCTTGATTATGCCAAGGCTGCTATTGGAGTGACAACAGTTACACCGTCAGAGACAGCAATCATTATGGCAGACATTGCTATGAAAGCCAGTGGAATTCAAATTGGTTTCGTAGATAGATTTTCAGGTTCACTGATTTTTACGGGGACAGTCAGTGAGGTTGAAGCAGCTATGGTGGCACAGCTTGAATATGTAAAAAACAAGCTTGGCTATACAGTATGTGAGGTAACAAAAACATGAGAAAATTGATTCTCATGGGTCGAAGCCACGCAGGCAAAACAACATTAACACAGGCACTGCGAGGTGAGGAGATTCACTATTACAAAACTCAAGACGTGCACAATTACGAGTCGGTAATTGATACTCCAGGTGAATATGCCCAGAGTCATCGACTTGGAAAAGCTCTTGCTTTATATACCTATGAAGCAGATGTGGTAGGAATTCTTGTGGCGGCAAACGAGCCATACAGTCTTTTCCCACCGGGAGTTAGTGCACAGGCAAACAGAGAATGCATCGGCATTGTTACAAAAATTGATAAAGACGATGCCAATGTTCCGCTGGCAGACAGATGGTTAGAACTAGCGGGGGTTAAAAAGATTTTTCACGTTAACTCACTCAAGGGAGAGGGCGTAGGTGAAATATTAGATTACCTAAATAATTAGTAATAAATGAAGGAGGATTTATAAAAATGGTAAACGAAATGGAAATCAAAAAGCAGATTTGTGAAATCGGCAAAAGAATCTACAACCGTAACATGGTTGCAGCAAACGATGGAAACATTTCTGTAAAGCTCAATGATCATGAGTTCCTTTGTACACCAACTGGTGTTTCAAAAGGTTTTATGACACCTGAGTTCATCTGCAAGGTAGACGAGAAGGGAAATGTAATTCAGGCGAATAAAGGCTTCAAGCCATCTTCAGAAATCAAGATGCACATGAGAGTTTACGAGAAGAGACCAGATGTTGGCTCAGTTGTTCATGCTCATCCAATGTATGGTACAGCATTTGCAATTGCTGGTATTCCACTTACTCAGCCAATCATGCCAGAGGCAGTTATCGCTCTTGGATGCGTTCCAATTGCTGAGTATGGTACACCATCAACAATGGAAATTCCTGATAACCTTGAGAAATATTTACCATATTTCGATGCTGTTCTTCTTGAGAATCATGGCGCACTTACATGGTCAACAGACCTTAACGCAGCATACATGAAGATGGAATCATTAGAGTTCTACGCAGAGCTTCTTTACAAATCAAAGATGCTTGGTGGACCTAAGGAATTCGATGAGGCAAACATCAAGAAGCTTTATCAGATTCGTCAGAAGTTTGGTATGCCAGGAAAGCATCCAGCAAACGTTTGCTTAAACAAGGGTGGTGCTAACTGCCATAACTGCGGTGGTTCTTGTGGAGACATCGACAGAACAATGCCTGGTTACCAGTATGATTTCTCAGGAGATAGCGCTTGTGCTGGTTCAAAGGGAGTTTCAGAGGATCAGGTAGCAGCAATTGTTAAGAGCATTTTGGCAAACATGTAAGCCAAGGAGAATTAAATGAATTTAAGTGAAAGCCAAATTCAATCCATTGTGACTTCTGTAATGACTACACTTCAGGTTCAGTCTGAAAAGGATGGCTGTCATGGAGTTTTTGATGACATGAATGTAGCCATTGAAGAAGCTAAGAAGTCACAGAAAATCATCTCTCGAATGTCTATGGATCAAAGAGAAAAAATCATCTCTAAGATTCGTGAGAAGATTAAGGAAAATGCCGAGACACTTGCCCGCATGGGTGTTGAGGAAACTGGCATGGGAAATGTGGGAGACAAGATTTTAAAGCATGTACTTGTAGCTGAAAAGACACCAGGTACAGAGGATATTAAGACACTTGCCTGGTCAGGTGACAGAGGACTTACACTTGTAGAGATGGGACCATTTGGTGTAATCGGAGCAATTACCCCTTGCACTAATCCATCTGAAACAGTTCTTTGCAACACAATGGGGATGGTTGCAGGCGGAAACACAGTAGTTTTCAATCCTCATCCACAGGCAGTAAAGACAAGTCAATTTGCAATAAATATTTGTAATGAAGCATCACTAGAGTGTGGCGGTCCAGACAACATTGCAGTTACAGTAGCAAAGCCAACACTTGATTCTTCAGCAATAATGATGAAGCACAAGGATATTCCACTTCTTGTAGCCACAGGTGGTCCTGGAGTCGTTACAGCAGTTCTTTCAAGTGGAAAGAGAGGAATTGGTGCAGGAGCAGGAAATCCACCAGCTTTCGTTGACGAGACAGCAGACATCAGAAAGGCAGCACAGGACATTGTTAATGGATGCACATTTGATAACAATTTACCATGTATAGCAGAAAAAGAAGTAGTTGCTGTTAGTTCAATATGCGATGAGCTTATGAAATACATGGTAGAGGAAAATGGTTGTTATGTTGCTTCAAAGGATGTTCAGGACAAGCTTATTGCAACAGTCATGAATGAGAAGGGTGTGTTAAATCGTAAATGCGTAGGACGTGATGCAAAGACACTACTCAAGATGGTTGGAGTAGAGGCACCTGAGGGAACTAGATGCATAATCTTTGAAGGACCAAAGGAGCACAAGCTTATTTCAACAGAGCTTATGATGCCAATCCTTGGAGTCGTGAGAGTAAAGGACTTCGAAGAGGGTGTTGCCACATCAGTATGGCTTGAGCATGGTAATAGACATTCAGCACATATTCATTCAAAGAATGTGGACAGAATTACTGAGTATGCAAGAGCGCTAGATACAGCAATTCTTGTAAAGAACGGACCAAGCTATGCAGCTCTTGGATTTGGAGGCGAAGGCTTCCCAACATTTACTATCGCATCAAGAACTGGTGAGGGACTTACATCAGCAGCAACATTTACAAAGAGACGTCGATGCACAATGAGCGACAGTCTTTGTATTCGATAAAAATAAGGAGGAAATGAAATGGAAATGAATGCAGCACAGGTCGAAGCCATTGTTAAATCAGTACTTAATAATTTAAATGGCGACGGACCTAGCACAGGTACTGCTTCTGGACCAATTCCAAACACTGTAAAGGTTGGATTTTTAACACAGCTTGGCAAAATGGAAGTTAAAGAATATCCAATGCCAGAGGTTGGAGATGATGACCTTTTGGTAAAGGTTGAAGGATGCGGAATCTGTGGAACAGATGTGCACGAGTATAAACGTGATCCATTCTCACTTATTCCAGTTGCTCTCGGTCATGAGGGAACAGGTGAAATCGTGAAGATGGGTAAAAATGTAAAAGTGGATTCAGCAGGAAAGCCAGTTCACGTTGGTGACAAGATTGTTACATGTATGATTTTCAAGGATGATCCTGAAATCACAATGTTTGACTTAAACAAGAAAAACGTTGGTGGAGCCGATGTATATGGACTTCTTCCAGATGATGATGTTCATGCAAATGGCTGGTTCGCAAACTACATTTTAGTAAGAGGTGGACTTGGATCAACATTCTTCAATGTATCAGAGCTTGACCTTGATTCAAGAATTTTAATTGAGCCTTGTGCAGTTTTAATTCATGCGGTTGAGCGTGCAAAGTCAACAGGAATTCTTAGATTTAACTCAAGAGTTGTTGTTCAGGGCTGTGGACCAATTGGTCTTATCTGCGTAGCAGTACTTAAAACACTTGGTATTCAAAACATTGTTACAGTTGATGGAAATCCACAGAGACTTGAGTTCTCTAAGAGACTGGGTGCAACTGCAACAGCAAACTTCAAGGACTTCGATGGAATAGAAGGACTTACAAAGGGTGTTTACGATGCCTTTGGTGGTCACTTAGCTGACTTTGGTTTCCAGTGTACTGGTTCACCAGCAGGACATTCAAACATCTACAAATTCATCAGAAACGGTGGTGGTCTTTGTGAGTTGGGATTCTTCATCAATGGTGGAGATGCAACAATCAATCCACACTTTGATATCTGCTCAAAGGAACTTACAGAAGTTGGTTCTTGGGTATACACACTTCGTGATTACGTTACAACCTTTGATTTCCTTAAGGGAGCAAAGGCGATTGGACTTCCAATGAATGAGTTAATCACTGACAAGTATCCACTTAGCAGAATTGATGAAGCCTTCCAGAAGGCAGCAAGCATGACTGGACTCAAGATTGCAGTCATGGCAGAAGAATTAGCATAGGTACAATACTATGGATGAAAGAGCAGTAGGTATTCTAGAGGTATTCGGACTTGTATGTGCATTCATGGCAGCAGATGCTGGAGTAAAAGCAGCAAACGTTACCCTAGAACCATTTGACAAAAACAAACCAGCGAATGCGGATTCACTTCCAGTTCCACTTTTAGTAACTATCAAATTCAGAGGAACTGTAGAGGATGTCACAGCAGCAGTTGAGGCAGGACGCGCCGTGGCCGAGGCTACCACAGGAGTAGTAACAAGCCACATCATCGCACGCCCAACCCAGGACACCCTAAAGATGCTTGGCATCTGCGCATTCGATAAGAACTAACGTAGTTACTATTCACAATAATCAAGCTTTGAAGAACATGATTCTTATTACTATCAGTATAGATGTGCTCATAAGTTCTAAGTTCATAAGTATTCTTCAAAGCTCTGAACTTTTCTGCGGAACTCGCTTCGCTCAAACAGTCCTCGAAAAGTTCATTTCAGAATACTTATTTACTAAGAACTTATGGCTGATTACATCTTATACTTGATAGCAATAAGAATCATGTAAGAAAAATAATGAAGCTGTGAATAGTAACAAGTAATAATTAAACATTTAAATGGAGGAAAAATTTATGGCACAGGAAGCATTAGGAATGGTAGAAACAAGAGGACTTACAGCAGCAATCGAGGCTGCAGATGCAATGACAAAGTCTGCAGAGGTTACACTCATAGGCACAGAGAAAATCGGTTCTGGTCTTGTAACAGTTATGGTACGCGGTGATGTAGGAGCTGTAAAGGCTTCAGTTGAGGCTGGTGCAACATCTGCATCAAGACTTGGTGAGCTTGTTGCTCAGCATGTAATCCCAAGACCACACACAGACGTAGAGAAAATTCTTCCAAAATTTTCTAAGTAGAATGGCTTATGAGTAACAAAGGAACTTCTTACGGATTAATTGAAGTATCAGGTGTTACCGCAGCTATTGATTCTCTTGACGCTATGTGCAAGGCTGCTGATGTTAGCCTTGTTACATGGGAGAGAAAACTGGGTGGTAGACTTGTTACAGTTATTGTTGAGGGAACGGTCAGCAATTGTAAAGCTGCAGTAGAAGCAGCTTGCGATGCCTGCAAGCGAGAGGGACTAATTATGGCAAATAATGGAGTCATTGCAAGTCCTGCTGATGAAACCAGAAAAATGGTTGAATTGTCAGCTAGTCGCAAGCAGCAAAGTGGTATGACAATTGCAGAATGGATTCCACTAGATGTATAGCAGATAGGGGGGACCCACTTGTGGGGAGAACCTGTTTGCCACAGCAGGCCCATTGCCGAAGGCAATTTGCATGGGCCTAGCTTTCCCGTAGTGAATAAGCGGAAATCCGCTTTATTTAAATATTCAAGGAGGTAAACAAAATGGCACAGGAAGCATTAGGAATGGTTGAGACAAGAGGTCTTACAGCAGCAATTGAGGCAGCTGATACAATGTGTAAGGCAGCCAACGTAACACTTGTTGGAACAGAGAAGATTGGTTCTGGTCTCGTAACAGTTATGGTACGTGGTGATGTAGGCGCTGTTAAGTCTTCAGTAGAAGCTGGTGCAGCAAACGCTGAGAGACTTGGTGAGCTTGTTGCTTCACACGTAATCCCAAGACCACACACAGATGTAGAAGCAATTTTACCAGTAATCAAATAACATCTGGGTATTAAAACTTTACGTAAACTTTTAATCATTAATCTGGGCCCTCCCTTGGGCCCAGAGATTACTGGAGAAGAAGATGGAAACAAAAGATATCGAATTAATTACACAATCAGTAATAAAAGTATTGGGAAATACATATCAGGATACAGGCTTTATGGTACCTGTGGGCATTTCAAATCGTCATATTCATTTGACACAGGAGGCTGTTGAGACTCTTTTTGGGGCTGGTCATCAGCTTACTAAGAAAAAGGAATTGATGGGTGGTCAGTACGCCTGCGAAGAATGTGTTACAATTGTTGGCTTGAAACTTAGAGCTATAGAGAACGTTAGAGTTCTTGGACCAACAAGAAAGGCAAATCAGGTAGAGATAAGCGTTACAGATGCTAGAAAGCTTGGAATAACTGTTCCAGTTAGGGAATCTGGAGATACTGCTGGTTCTGCACCTATAGCTATTGTTGGACCTAAGGGAGCTATTTATTTAAAGGAGGGTTGCATCGTTGCAGCAAGACATATTCATATGTCACCTGAGGATGCAGCAAAAGCAAAGGTTAAAGACGGAGATTACGTCAGTGTAAAGGTTGATAACGAACGAGGAACCATTTTTAACAAGGTTAAAATCCGTGTCGACAAGAGCTTTACATTGGAGATGCATATAGATACAGATGAGGCTAATGCTTCTGGCATTGGTCCAAACAATAAAGTAATGATTATAAAATAGGAGGTAGGCCATGATAATTGCACAGGTTACAGGTAGTGTAGTATCTACCAGAAAAATGGAATCCCTTGTAGGAAATAAATTTATGGTTGTTGAGCCTCTTTCAGGAATGAGAAATGGTGGCGAAAAAATAGTAGCCGTTGACAATATTGGTGCTGGAGTTGGTGAATATGTTCTTGTTACAACTGGATCAAGTGCTAGAGTAGGAGCACAAGGACCAGATTCACCAGTAGATGCAGCAATCGTTGGAATAATTGATGATGTAGGGAAGCTTAAATAATGGATGTTGAAGAGCTTAAAAATATATTTAGAGAAAATGGAATAGTTGGAGCCGGTGGAGCTGGTTTTCCTACCTATGGTAAGCTCACAGATAAGATACAGGTCATCGTTGTTAACTGCGCTGAGTGTGAGCCATTATTAAAGCTTCACAGACAGCTGCTGAGAGATTACGCTGAGGTAATCATTAAGGCTGTAGCTACTATCGCAAATACGGTAGGGGCTGATGAGGTTGTATTTGCAATTAAGGGTGAATACGAAAGTACGGTAGAGGCAGTAGAATACCATCTCAGCGAGGCAACTGATTTGCCTTGTAAAATGAGGGTACATAAATTAGTTAGCTCATATCCAATGGGAGATGAGGTTGTTACAATTTATGAAGCTACTGGAAGGCAGGTTCGTCCAGGAGGACTTCCTATTGAGCAGGGTGTTGCGGTTTTTAACGTAGAAACCTTATATAATGCCTATAAAGCTATTTTTCTTGGTGAGCCTACCAGTAGCAAATATGTATCTGTTGTAGGTGAGGTAGAAAATCCAGTTACCGTAAAGGTACCAATAGGAATGTCAATTAAGGATGTGGTAGCACTTGCAGGTTCAGTTACTTGCAAGAATCCAGTTTATCTTATTGGTGGTCCTATGATGGGTTCATTTTCATCAGAATTGGCTCCAGTTACTAAAACAACAAATGCAATCATAGTTCTTGATAAAAATCATTCGTTGGTTCAAAAGAAAAATCAAAATTTTAAGGTTAGCTTGGCAAGGGCAGCATCGGCATGTTGTCAGTGTCAGACATGTACAGACCTTTGTCCAAGACATAATTTAGGTCATCCGATTGAACCACATTTGTTTATGAGATTTGCAGCCAACAAAGATTTTCAAAGTGTTGAGCCATTTCTTAATACAATGTTTTGTTCATCCTGTGGTGTTTGCGAGTTATATTCTTGCCCACAGGGCTTACAGCCTAGAAGCATGATGGCGGCTTACAAGGCAGGACTTAGAAAAGCTGGAGTAAAGTCCCCAGAGGTTACTGCAAAAGCAGTCTTACCTTCAAGGGAATATCGCAAGGTTCCTGAAAATAGATTGGAAATGCGACTTGGCGTTCATAAATACAACAAGCCAGCACCGATAGACAATACTTTGCAGTATGCAGATAAGGTCAGAATAAAGCTGTCACAGCACATTGGAGCACCAGCAATTCCGGTTGTAGCAGTTGGAGACTATGTAAAGGCCGACACTGTTATTGCAAAGGCTGCTGATGGATTATCAGTTAATATTCATTCTTCAATCGAGGGTGAGATTACAGAAGTGACAGAAAATTATATTACTATAAACAAGAGGTAATAAAATGGCAAAAGCTATAGGAATGATAGAATTTAAAACTGTTTCAGCTGGACTTACAGCAGCAGATCAGATGGCAAAGGCAGCGGATGTAGAAATACTTGAGGCACAGGTGGTTTGCCCAGGTAAATATATTGCTTTGATTACTGGCGAGCTTTCTGCAGTAAAGGCAGCTGTTGAGGCAGGTATTGCAACAAGGTCAGACGAATACATTGATAGCTTTGTGCTTGGAAACCCTGATGAATCCATATTTGCAGCAATATATGGTAGTGCTGAAATTGATGGGGTAAACGCTCTTGGAGTTCTTGAGACCTATGATGCATCTGCTATAATAGTGGCTGCCGATGTGGCAGCAAAAACTGCAGAGGTTACATTAATGGAACTTAGAATCGCAAAGGGAATGTGCGGTAAATCATATATGCTTATAACCGGTGAAGTTGCTGCTTGCGAAGCAGCTATAGAAAAGGCTAAAATGAGCGTAGGAGATGGCGGTATGTTCCTAGATTCTTCAGTAATTGCTAGACCAGATCCTCAAATAGTTAGAACATTTATATAGGAGATTTTCATGGCAGCGCTTGCAATAGAACGAAAGAATTTAATACTTGAAAAACTTAACAAGGATAAAAAGGTGGTGGTTTCCGAACTGGCAGCAGAGTTTTCTGTGTCAGAGGAAACCATTCGTCGTGACCTTGAAAAGCTTGAAAAGGAAGGCTTCGCCATAAAGAGTTATGGAGGAGCTATTTTAAATGAAAGCAATGAAAATGATATGCCTTTCCAGCTCAGACAGCGTAGCAATATGGAGGGCAAAAGGAAAATTGCAAAGATTGTCAGTGAATACATAAATGATGGGGATCACATTTTCATTGATCCTAGCTCTACAGGCGTATCTGTAATCAAGGCATGTGAAGGCAAAAAGCATTTAACAGTAATAACTAATTCTGTAGAAGTATTGCTTGAGCTTTCTGATAATGATGAATGGCAGGTGCTTTCCACAGGAGGTGCCCTTGTTTCAAATTATTTGGCTTTGGTTGGACCGAAATGTATTGGCTCTATCAATTCCTACCATGCAGACAAGGTGATTTTAAGCTGCAAGGGACTTGATATTGAAAGAGGCATTACCGATGCTAATGAGCTATTTTCTCAGGTTAAGCAGGAGATGATCAAGTCAGCAACCCAGGTAATATTGGCGGTTGACCATACAAAGTTTAATAAGGTTGCTTTTTCTCAAATTAGTGGAATCACTGATGTAGATATGATTGTCACAGATATTAAGCCATCAGAGGATTGGTTATCATTTTTTGAGGCAAAGGGAATCCCTTGTCTATATGCAGAATAGATTTGTTCTAGGGGAAGAATAATGGGGAAGACAATTACAATTGCTTTTGCAAACAACAAAGGCGGCTCAGGAAAAACAACAAGCTGTGCAAATGTGGGTTATAGCTTGTGGTCAATGGGGAAAAAGGTCCTTTTGATTGATGGGGATATGCAAATGAATTTATCCCTTTCATATTTTGATGAGGACCAGGTTTTGAGCTTTGCTACCGGTGGTCATAATTTATACACTGCTATACTAAAACAGGATGATTTAAAGGATTACATTCAAAATACCGATTATCCGGGGCTAGATTTAATACCATCATCAACTTTGATGAGCGAGATAGAATACAAGCTCTATTCAATGGATGGCAGTCAGAATATTTTAAAGGATTGCTTGGCGAAGGTGAAAAAATCAGGTAAATATGATTTTATTCTAATTGATGCACCACCTACACTTGGTGGATGGGTTAATAATATTCTTGCAGCAGCGGATAATGTTATTGTTCCGGTTGAGGCTTCTCCTTGGGGGTTGTTTGGGCTAGCTAATATGTTGGAGTTTGTGGATAATGCAGGACACGCTAATCACAAGCTTAATCTTTTAGGAATTGCCATTACCAAGGTTGACATGCGTAAAAATTATTTTAAACAGACAGCAGAGACTTTGGCTGAGGCAGATGTTCCTGTTTTTAAAACGGTTATACGAATTGATAGGGAGGTTGAGTGGGCCCAGGATGATTCCAAGCCTATTTCGGCATACAAGAAAAATGCCAGATCCGCCCTTGAGTATTTAGAAATGTCACGGGAGGTATTAGAATTATGTCAGTAGGAAAAGGTAGTATAAAAAGAGCGGCAGATGCAACTTCAAAGGCGGCTGAGGCAAAAGAAATTAAAGTAGAAAAACAGTCTGCGACAAAGGCTACACCTAAGAAGTCTCCAGCTAAGGCTACGGTGAAGCCGGACACTAAGAAGTCTCCTATTAAGAAGACAGAGGAAGCAATGCCTGTCAGCAATAGCACTTCTGATATTCACTATGGTATAGGCAGCGAATTACCAATATTTTTAATGTAGTTTTTTGTAAAAGAAGAGCATAGGCTCTTCTTTTTTGTTGTAAGGTGGATAGTATAATCATTATAATGTGTATGTACATTATAATAATCACTTTTGGGGAGGAAGAAGAAAATGAATAAAAAAATAGTCAAGCAAATTGGTTCGCTCGCTATTGCAGGATTATTAGCTTTTGGTGCAGTAGGATGTGGAAAAACTGAGTCTGAAAACGATGAAGCTGAGGATAATGTGGCAACAGAGGATGTAGAGGATTCTCAGGATGAGGTGCAGGTGAATGATGGTGAAAATTCAGATGTGAATTTGGACCAGATAATCCAAGAAGAGGATTCGGAAGATGCAATTTGGGGTTATGCAAATGAGGCTGCTCCAAATATAGATATTAGTGGATGCGATACATTCACACAGATTGTAGATCAAAAGCTTGAGTCTGGTATGGGTTATGCCAATGTGACAATTGGAGATGCTGATGCATTAATTGTTTGCTCAGGAGCATATGACAACATGGATGGAAATATGGCAGCCATCGATGGTACGATTTTTGTTTATGTGGATGGAGTGCCAACTGAGATAGGAAAGGTTTGCTCTGGTGGTACAGCCTATCCTCTTGCAATTACAAGTGATGGAAAACTTATGTCAGCTTCAAACCACTGGGTTGCTAAATATCTCATAGTTGATAATCAGTTGCTGATGGTGGAAAGAGGAGCAGTAGAATACGATTCAGAAGGAACGGGTAATTATGAGTATGATAGAATTGATGATTACTCAGATGGCTCTGAGGTCGTAGAAGCAGAATCTATGGTAAATTCTATGTTTGACCAAATGGGCGATGCTGAGGTTATCAATTTTGATGTGATCAAGTAGGTCTCCTGTATTAAACGCAAATATTTTTAATAACATTAGTAAGTATTTCTGCTACAAGCTGGTTCTTGGTAAAGGTAGCTTTACCAGGAGCAAAAAGGCTTGTGGCAGTTTTTTTTATGTCTGATGGGAAAGAAGCAATGTCTGAATCAAAATTTATTCCAATCCCAATAACTATCCATTGAACATCGCCAGTTTCAAATTCTGTGCCAGCTTCAGTGAGAATGCCACAGATTTTTTTGTCATCAATAAATAAATCGTTTATTGGTTTTAAAGTTGGGCGGATGCCTAATAAAGAATAAATAGCATCACAAACAGAATTACCTGTATTTATGGTAATAGTGTCAGGATTCAATGTTGATAGATTTGATGGTTTTAAAACAAGGCTCATATAAAGCCCACCCTTTGGAGAATAAAAGTTATGGTCCTTGCGACCCCTTCCTTCTGTTTGCTGGTTTGCAATTATGATTGTGCCGTGATCTGCACCTGCAATGGCAGCTTCCTTTGCAAGACGGTTTGTAGAATTGACAGTATCGTAAATACGAATTAGATCATTACCGCTATATATATTAAGAAGACTTTCTGATAAATAGGAAGTGATTCCAGCAGTAGAAATAATATCATTACTAGTGCCAAGTCTATAACCTTTGTTGTTTATGGCCTCAATATTGTAACCAGCTTTTCTAAGCTCATTTACTGCTTTCCAAATAGAATTGCGGGAAAGACCTAATTCCTTCGCAATTGCTTCACCCGATAGAAATGTTTCTTTATTTGATTCTAAGTAAGCTAAAACCTTTTCTTTTGATGTCATCAGAACCCTCTTAGTATTATATTTGTTACTTTAAAGTGTGAAAGTTTACTAAACACTTCCTACATATTTTAGTGGTATTTAGGATATTTTGTCAAAGTTAATAAAAAGAGAATACAATTCTTGAATTTCGTGCTTTAGTGTATTAAACTGTTTAAAATGGTTTTAATTAGGGAAGGACTATCGTTATGGCTTATAAAATTGGAGTTATAAGGGGAGACGGAATCGGTCCAGAGATTGTCACTGAGGCAATAAAGGTTTTAGATGCTATTGGTGCAAAGTTTGGACATGAATTCAATTATACAGAAATTCTTATGGGTGGTTGCTCAATTGATGCCACAGGAGTTCCACTTACAGATGAGGCTATAGCAACAGCGCAGGCTTCTGATGCGGTACTTATGGGTTCTATTGGTGGCAATACATCTACAAGTCCTTGGTACAAGCTTCCAGCTGACAAACGTCCGGAAGCAGGACTTCTTAAATTAAGAAAGAGTCTTAATCTTTTCGCAAATTTACGTCCAGCATATTTATATGAAGAACTAAAAGAAGCATGTCCTCTACGTGACGATATTGTTGGTGACGGCTTTGATATGATGATTATGAGAGAGCTAACTGGTGGTCTCTATTTTGGAGCACGTTCTACAGTGGAAGAGGATGGACAGTTAGTTGCTCGCGATAGCCTTACATATTCAGAGTCAGAGATTCGTCGAATAGCAAAAAGAGGCTTTGATATTGCTATGAAGCGTCGCAAAAAGGTGACATCAGTTGATAAAGCCAATGTTTTAGATAGCTCCAGACTTTGGAGAAAAATAGTTGAAGAGGTTGCAGCAGATTATCCAGAGGTCGAGTATGAGCATATGCTAGTTGATAATTGCGCAATGCAGCTAGTTAAGGATCCACGACAGTTTGATGTAATCCTTACTGAGAATATGTTTGGAGATATTCTATCTGATGAAGCATCAATGGTTACCGGTTCAATCGGAATGCTTTCGTCAGCATCTCTTAATGATACAAAATTTGGATTGTATGAGCCATCAGGCGGTAGCGCACCAGATATCGCAGGCCAGGGTATCGCAAATCCGATAGCCACAATCCTATCAGCAGCTATGATGCTTCGCTACAGCTTCGATTTAGATGCCGAGGCGGATGCCATTGAGGCGGCCGTCAAAAAAGTGCTTGCTGATGGTTACCGCACCATCGATATCATGTCACGTGACGGCACTTCCGTAAACCAGGTTGGCACATCCCGCATGGGTGACTTAATTGCTGAGAGATTATAGATGAGCTCGTAGCAATCAAGCTCTATGTGGTACTTTTTGAGGAGTATAGCGAAAGCGATCTCAAAAAGTGCCATCATAGGCTTGTAGGTGTAACGAGCGGATAAGGACTAGGAGGAGTCAGAAAATGAGAAGTGATAATGCAAGAGCTGGTATGCAGCAGGCTCCAGCGAGAAGTTTGTTTAATGCACTTGGTTTTACAGCCGAGGAAATGAAAAAGCCAATGGTTGGTATCGTATCTTCGTATAATGAGATTGTGCCAGGCCATATGAATATTGATAAAATCGTGGACGCCGTAAAGCTTGGCGTAGCCGAGGCAGGCGGTGTCCCTGTTGTGTTTCCAGCTATTGCTGTATGTGATGGTATCGCAATGGGACACATCGGAATGAAGTATTCCCTTGTTACACGTGATTTGATTGCTGATTCTACAGAGTGTATGGCTCTTGCTCATCAGTTTGATGCACTTGTAATGGTTCCAAACTGTGACAAGAATGTTCCAGGACTTTTGATGGCAGCAGCTAGACTTGATTTGCCTACAGTATTTGTATCAGGTGGACCAATGCTTGCTGGTCATGTAGGTGGTCAGAAGCGTTCGCTTTCATCTATGTTTGAGGCAGTTGGCGCTCATGCTGCTGGCAATATGACAGAGGATGAGGTTGAGAATTTCGTTGAAAACGTTTGTCCTACATGTGGAAGCTGTTCAGGAATGTACACAGCAAATTCTATGAACTGTCTTACAGAAGCCCTTGGTATGGGGCTTAGAGGAAATGGTACAATTCCAGCAGTTTACTCAGAGAGACTTCGTCTTGCAAAGCATGCAGGTATGGCAGTTATGGATATGTACAATAAGGGTATTACAGCACGTCAGATTATGACAAAGGAAGCAGTACTTAATGCCCTTACAGTTGATATGGCACTTGGATGCTCTACAAACTCAATGCTTCATTTGCCAGCTATCGCACATGAAATCGGATTTGATTTTGATATTGAGTTTGCTAATCCTATTTCAGAAAAGACTCCAAACCTTTGCCACCTTGCACCAGCAGGACCTACATACATGGAGGACTTAAATGAGGCAGGCGGTGTATGGGCAGTTATGAAGGAGCTTGCAGATATAGGACTTCTTAACACAGATTGTATGACTGTCACAGGTAAAACAGTTGGTGAGAATATCGCAAATGCGGTAAACAGAAATCCAGAGGTTATCAGACCTGTTGATAATCCATATACAAAGACTGGTGGCCTTGCAGTTTTAAAAGGAAATCTTGCACCAGACGGTTCAGTTGTAAAACGTAGTGCAGTTGTTCCAGAGATGCTTGTACATGAGGGACCAGCTAGAGTATTTGATTCAGAAGAGGATGCTATCGCAGCAATCAAGGGTGGCAAAATCGTAGAAGGTGATGTTGTAGTCATTAGATACGAAGGACCAAAGGGTGGTCCTGGTATGAGAGAGATGCTAAATCCTACATCTGCAATTGCAGGTATGGGGCTAGGTTCATCAGTTGCTCTTATTACAGATGGACGCTTCTCAGGCGCCAGCCGTGGAGCTTCAATTGGACATGTTTCTCCAGAAGCAGCTGTTGGAGGACCAATAGCACTTGTAGAAGAGGGCGATATCATCGCAATCGATATACCAAATTATACAATGACACTTAAGGTTTCTGATGAAGAGCTTGCAGCCCGCAAGGCTAAGTGGCAGCCACGCGAGCCTCGTGTCACTACAGGATATCTTCGCCGCTACGCTGCTCAGGTAACCTCAGGCAACCGCGGTGCCATCCTACGTACACCAGAGTTATAATCCGTCCGTTACTGGTTCATTGGATATTTGTTGGTGATTTAAGTGAATGAAAAACATTAGATGAGGCTGTAGCTATCAAGCTCTTAGTGTTGCATAGCGAGACGTGTTAGTCGAGCGAAGCAATATCTAAGGCTTGAGAGCGTAACAGCCGGACTAGGAGACGTTATGTTATTAAGTGGTTCAGAGATAATTATAGAGTGTTTGAAGGAGCAGGGCGTGGATACTGTTTTTGGGTATCCAGGTGGTGCAATCCTGAATTTATATGATGAGCTTTATAAGCATAAGGATGAGATTCATCATGTGCTTACAAGTCATGAGCAGGGGGCTGCCCATGCAGCAGACGGCTATGCTCGTTCTACAGGAAAGGTTGGCGTTTGCTTTGCAACAAGTGGTCCTGGAGCAACAAACCTTGTAACAGGTATTGCTACTGCACATATGGATTCGGTTCCTATTGTTGCTATTACATGTAACGTTGCTTTGCCTCTTTTAGGTAAGGATTCCTTCCAGGAGATTGATATTGCTGGTATTACAATGCCTATTACAAAGCACAATTTTATCGTAAAGGATATTAAGGATTTGGCAGAGACCATTAGACGTGCCTTTACAATTGCCAAAAGTGGAAGACCTGGTCCTGTGCTTATAGATGTACCAAAGGATGTTACAGCACCAAATAATAAATATGAATATATGCCAATGAAGCCTATTCCTGTTGGTAGGGTTAAAAAGGACATCACCGAGAGTGCTCTCAAGCAGGCAGTTAAGCTTATTGATAAGGCTAAAAAGCCAGTTATTTTTGTAGGTGGTGGTGCAGTTCTTGCTTGTGCTTCGAAGGAATTAAAGAAGTTTGTTGAATTGGTAGATGCACCTGTTTGTGACACTCTTATGGGTAAGGGTGCCTATTCAGGCAAAGAAGATAAATATCTTGGAATGCTTGGTATGCATGGCTCAAAGGCTGCAAACCTTAGCGTGTCAGAATGCGATTTGCTTATTGCTATCGGAACAAGATTCTCAGATAGGGTCATTGGTAATCCAGAAAAGTTTGCTGCAAAGGCAAAGATTTTGCAGTTTGATGTAGATCCAGCTGAGATTAATAAAAACATCATGACTGATCACGCTATTATTGGAGATGTGAAAGAAATCCTTTCTCGCATCAACAAGCTTCTAACAGAGCACGACCATAGTGAATGGGTTGCTCATACAAAGGAGTTATCAGATAAATATCCTCTTACTATTCCTACAGAAGGATTATCTGGTCCATTTATTGTGGCTGAAACATATAAGCAGACTAAAGGAGATGCCATTATTACAACAGAAGTTGGACAGCATCAAATGTGGGCTGCACAGTTTTATAAATATAAAAAGCCACATCAGCTTTTAACATCTGGCGGTCTTGGAACCATGGGATATGGCCTTGGAGCTGCAATTGGTGCAAAGACAGGAAATCCAGATAAAAAGGTTATCAATATTGCTGGTGATGGATGCTTTAGAATGAATATGAATGAATTGGCAACAGCCGCTCGTGAAAAGCTGCCAATCATTGAAATAGTTGTTAATAACCATGTTTTAGGTATGGTTAGACAATGGCAGACATTGTTCTATGACAAGCACTATTCAGCTACTGTATTAGACGACGGGGTTGATTATGTAAAGCTTGCTGAGGCAATGAATTGCAAAGGCATGCGTGTAACAACTCAGGAAGAGTTCTCGAAAGCTTTGTCGGAGGCACTGTCCTCCGAGAAGCCTGTGCTCATTGACTGTATCATCGATTGCGATGCGAAGGTATGGCCAATGGTAGCACCAGGAGCACCTATTAATGAGTTTTTTAAGGAAGATTAAACTTCCTTAAATACAAGTAGTCTTAGAAAAGGAGATTTAGTGTAATGAGTAGAGTTTTCAATTTTAGTGCAGGACCAGCAGTTTTACCTGAAGAGGTTCTTAAGGAAGCAGCTGAGGAGATGCTTGATTATAGGGGCTGTGGTATGTCAGTTATGGAGATGAGTCATCGTTCCAAGGTATTCGATGATATTATCAAAGAGGCTGAAGCAGATATCAGAACACTTATGAACATCCCAGACAACTATAAGGTACTTTTCCTTCAGGGGGGAGCTAGCCAGCAGTTTGCAGCTATTCCAATGAACCTAATGAAAAACAAAAAAGCAGGTTACATTGTAACAGGTCAGTGGGCTAAAAAGGCATTTCAGGAAGCAAAAATGTACGGTGAGGCAGTAGAGCTAGCGTCCTCTGCTGATAAGACTTTTTCTTATATTCCTGATTGCTCTGATCTTCCTATTACAGATGATATGGATTATGTATATATCTGTGAGAACAATACAATTTATGGTACTAAATACAAGACTTTACCAAACACTAAGGGCAAGGACTTGGTAGCAGATGTAAGCTCATGCTTCCTTTCTGAACCAGTTGACGTAAGCAAGTATGCTCTTATCTATGGTGGCGTTCAAAAGAATGTAGGACCAGCAGGTATGGTTATTGTAATTATCCGTGAGGATTTAATCCGTGATGATGTTCTTCCAGGAACTCCTACAATGCTTAAGTACAAGACACAGGCGGATAATGATAGCTTGTACAATACACCACCTTGCTATGATATTTACATTTGTGGAAAGGTATTCAAGTGGCTCCTTAAGAATGGCGGCCTTTCAGCTATGAAGGAGATTAACGAAAAGAAGGCCAAGATTTTATATGATTATCTTGATTCTTCAAAGCTTTTCAAGGGTACTGTTAGAAAAGAAGATCGTTCACTTATGAATGTGCCTTTTGTTACAGGAAACGAAGAGCTTGATGCTAAGTTTGTAAAGGAAGCAACTGCAGCAGGTTTTGTAAACCTTAAGGGGCACAGAACAGTAGGCGGTATGCGTGCATCTATCTACAACGCTATGCCAATCGAGGGCGTAGAAGCGCTGGTAGATTTCATGAAAAAATTTGAAGAAGCCAATTCATAAGCTATTTAGATGAGCAAGTAGGAAACAAGCTCTTAGATTTCTCAAGCGAAACATGTTAGTTGAGCGGAGAAATACTAAGGCTTGTTGCCGTAACTTGCGGATTAAAGGAGGCCATATAGAATGTTTACTTATAATTGCTTAAATCCGATTTCTGATAAAGGACTTGTTAACTTCTCCACAGATTACAAAAAAGTTGAGAATATTAGCGATGCTGAGGCATGCTTAGTTCGCTCAGCTGCTATGCATGATATGGAGCTTGGAAATAATCTTAAGTGTATTGCTCGTGCAGGTGCAGGCGTTAATAATATTCCTCTTGATAAGTGTGCTGAGGAAGGAATTGTAGTTTTCAATACACCAGGTGCTAATGCTAATGGTGTAAAGGAGCTTGTTTTTGCTGGAATGCTTTTAGCAAGCCGTGATATTGTAGGTGGAATTAACTGGGTACTTGATAACCAGGGGGATGAAAACATTGGCAAGACCGCTGAAAAGGCTAAGAAAGCCTTTGCCGGTACTGAGATAGCTGGTAAAAAGCTTGGTGTTATTGGCCTTGGCGCTATTGGTGTAAAGGTTGCTAATGATGCAAATCGTATTGGTATGGAAGTACTTGGATATGATCCATATATTTCAGTAAATGCTGCATGGAATCTTTCTCGTAATGTTAAGCATGTAACAAATGTTGAGGACATCTACAGAGAGTGTGATTTCATTACAGTCCATGTACCTCTTGTTGATGCAACAAAGGGCATGATTAATAAAGAAGCAGTTCAGATGATGAAGAAGGGCGTTGTTATTCTTAACTTTGCTCGTGACCTTCTTGTTGACGAAGAAGCTGTACTTAATGCTATAGAGGCAGGCAAGGTACGTAAATACGTTACAGATTTTGCTAATCCAACAACTGCAGGAAAGCCAGGGGTAATCTGTACACCACACCTTGGTGCATCTACAGAAGAGGCTGAGGATAACTGTGCAGTTATGGCTGTCAAGGAAGTAATGGATTACATGGAAAATGGTAATATTACTCATTCTGTAAATTACCCTGACTGTGATATGGGTGTTTGTACAGCAGAGTCTCGTGTTGCTATTCTTCATAAGAATAAGGCTGGTCTTATTGCTTCATTCACAACAATTCTTAGTAAAGAAAATGTTAATGTTGAGGATATGACTAACAAGAGTCGTGGGGACTATGCTTATACACTTCTTGATCTTGGTACAAAGCCAGCTCAGAGTGTAATTGAGGAAATTGAGAAGGTTGATGGTGTTATTAAAGTGAGGGTGGTTAAATAATGGCGCATGTAATACCTTTTAAAGGAATACGTCCATCAAAGGAAGAGGCTGCTGTAATAGCAGCCCTTCCTTATGATGTTTATAGCAGAACAGAGGCTTATGAAAAAGTAAAGGAGCAACCAAGGTCGTTTTTAGCAATAGATAGACCAGAAACTCAATTTGCTCCTGATGTAGATATGTATTCGTCTGCTGTTTATAACAAGGCGGCAGAAATGCTAAATCAGTGGATAGCAGAGGGAAGATTTATACAGGATAATGAAGCATTTTACTACCTCTATGAGTTGACTATGGATGGACGCTCTCAAACAGGTATTGTGGCATGTGCGTCTATAGATGACTATGTCAATTCAGTAATCAAAAAGCATGAGAATACAAGGGTTGATAAAGAGCAGGATAGAATAAATCATGTGGATACATGTAGTGCACAAACAGGACCAATTTTTTTGGCATATCGACATGATGAATCTATTTCTAGTGTGGTTTCAAAAATGAAGACTAGAAAGCCTGTATATGATTTTGTGGCAGAAGATGGAATCAGTCATCGCTGCTGGGTTATTGATGATATGATGTCTAAGGCGATTATTCAATCTGCATTTGATAAAATGAATAGCATTTATATTGCAGATGGACACCATAGAGCTGCAAGTGCAGTAAAGGTAGGACTTAAAAGAAGGGAAGAGAATCCTGGCTACACAGGAAAGGAAGAGTTCAATTATTTTCTTTCTGTTTTGTTCCCTGATGACGAGCTAAAAATCTATGACTATAATCGTGTGGTCAAGGATTTGAATGGAATGGCACCTGAGGAATTGCTAGAGGAATTAGATACTATTGTCGATATTATTAAGACTTCAGATTCTTCGATTAGACCTGAAGCCAAAGGTCAATGGAGTATGCTTTTAGAAGAAACATGGTATCTTTGCCAGGTCAAAGAGGAGCATATGGTTGATGACCCTGTGGAAGGACTAGACGTATCATTGCTTCAGAATCTCGTGCTTGAGCCTCTTCTTGGAATAGAAGACCCAAAAACTAGTGATAGAATCGATTTCGTTGGTGGAATCAGGGGCTTAGAGGAGCTTGAACGGCGCTGTAAGCTGGATTGTAAGATCGCGTTTGCAATGTATCCTACAAGCATTTCTGAGCTTTTTGATGTAGCTGATGCAGGGCTTCTCATGCCACCAAAATCTACATGGTTTGAACCTAAGCTTAGAAGTGGTTTGTTTATACATAGGATTTGATAATAATTATTAGGACGGCTTGCCGTCCTTTTTTATTGGTAAAAAGGAGATTTCATATGCCACTAACAAGATGTTTTTTTATTACCACTGTGCTATAATATTACGGATTGTAATGATGGGAGGATAAGACATGCTTTTGTTAGCAACACAGGGAGAACTCGCTTCGCCAGAGACAATTGTAGAGGATGTTAAAACAGGTATGCTACAGCAACAAATTGAGAAAGTTATACCAAAGCTTTGGAGTTTTGCTTGGTGTGTTGTTTTAGCACTTGTAGTTTTTTTCATAGGAACTAAGGTTATCAAGGGCATTATCAAGCTTTTCCATAAAGCCATGGAAAGGCATAGCTTTGACACTGGAGTAGAGACTTTCTTAGAGTCAGTTATTAGATGGATTTGCTATATTATTTTGCTTAGTATCATCTTGGGACTCTTCGGTATTACTACCACATCTATTTCTGCAGCTGTTGCAGGTCTTGGTGTTACAATTGGTCTTGCATTGCAAGGCGCTCTTTCAAATTTCGCCGGAGGCGTGCTAATTCTTTTGATGCATCCATTTAGGGTTGGAGATTACATTATTGAGCATTCCACAAATCAAGAGGGTACTGTCGAGAGAATTAACATCATTTACACTACTCTCAAAATGATAGATGGACGTTTGGTTCAGATACCAAATGGAACTATATCTGCAACCTCTATTACAAACTGTACTTCTGTTACCAGAAGAATGTTTAATGAGACTGTTGGCATTAGCTATGATTCTGATATTAAAAAGGCGAAAGAAATAATGCTTGCCATAGCAGAAAAACAGGATCATCGAATGACTGACGAGCCAGTCAAGGTTTTTGTCTCTGAATTAGGGGAAAGCGCAGTGTTAATTGGACTTAGATTTTGGATAGAGACAGAATATTTTTGGGATACAAAATGGAACGTCTTAGAGGAAATAAAAGATAAATTTGATAAGGCGGGTATTAATATCTGCTTCAACCAGTTAGACGTTCACATAAAGGAGAAAGATTTTGAATAAGGCATACGAATTATTAAAAGAAGAAAAGCTAGAGGGGATTGATTCATTAGGCTTTATCTTCGAGCACAAGAAAACAAAAGCTAGAATTTGTTTCATTTCAAACGACGACGATAACAAAGTATTTTATATAGGATTTAGAACACCACCTAAGGATTCTACAGGTGTTGCTCATATCGTAGAGCACACAGTTCTTTGCGGCTCTGATAAATATCCAGTAAAGGACCCATTCGTAGAATTGGTAAAGGGTAGTCTTAATACATTCTTAAATGCAATGACTTACCCTGACAAAACAGTTTACCCTATTGCCAGCACAAATGATGCTGACTACATGAATCTTATAGATGTTTATATGGATGCAGTTTTCCATCCAAATATTTACAAATATAGAGAGATTTTCGAGCAGGAGGGCTGGCATTATGAGATGGAGACTCCTGAAAGCGATTTGACTATTAATGGTGTGGTTTATAACGAAATGAAGGGTGCATATTCTTCACCAGATGATGTGCTTGCCCGTCAGATATTAAATTCGTTATTCCCAGACACTACATATTCAATTGAGTCAGGTGGTGACCCAAAGGTTATTCCAACTCTTACTTATGAGGATTTCCTTGCTTTCCACAGCAAATATTATCATCCTAGTAATTCATATATCTATGTTTATGGTGATGTGGATATAGATGAATTATTGGAGTATTTGGATAAAAAATATCTTCGCCACTATGATTACCTTGAGGTTGATTCTGAGATTCAGATGCAAAAGCCGTTTGATAAGCCAGTAGTCAAAACAATAGACTATTCAATCTCAGCAGATCAAGACATTAAGAACAATGCGTATTTGTCATATAACGTATGTATAGGTGATGTTCTTGATCCAAATATGTATAGGGCTTTTGATATTCTTAATTATGCATTGGTTTCAGCTCCAGGCGCACCTTTATATAAGGCTTTGATTGATGCAGATATAGCAGAGGATGTAGAGTGCTCTTTGGAATCATCACAGAGACAGATGTATTTTTCTGTTGTGGCACGCGGTGCTAACGAAGAAGATAGAGATAAATTTGTCGAGATTATTGAGAATACTCTTAGAGATGTAATTAAAAATAGCATTGACCACAAAACATTATTCGCAGCAATTAATGGTGAACAGTTTAGAGCCAGAGAATTAGATTTTGGTAGTGCACCAAAGGGATTGATTATTGGTTTACAGCTTCTTGACAGCTGGTTATATGATAAGAATAGACCATTCCTTCATCTTCATGCAGTAGAGGTATTGGACAAAATTAAATCTAGAGTTGAGAATGGGTTGTTTGATTATATTGCCGATGTTTATTTGCTTTCAAACAATCACAAATCAATTGTTACCCTAAGACCAGTTAAGGGACTCACTAGTGCAGATGACAACGAACTGAAAAACAAGTTAGCTGCCAAAAAAGCACAGATGACAGCTGAAGAGATTCAGGAAATTGTTGAGCATACAGCTTACCTTAAAGAATATCAGCAGACACCTAGCTCTAAAAAGGATTTGGCTAAAATCCCAATGCTCAGTCGTTTTGATTTGACTAGGGAAGCACGCCCAATAGATTTAGCAGTTCATGATGTGGATGGTGTGACCATTCTTCATCACAAGGTTAGAACAAACGGAATCCATTATTTCAACATGGTGTTTGATATCAGTGATGTGACACTTACTGACATTCCATACGTTTCGTTATTGGAAAGATTCTTAGGATTATTTAACACTAAGAATTATACCTATACTGATTATACAAATGAGATGTACTTACATACTGGTGGTATCACTACAAACACAGCGGTACACGAGGTGTTCAATACACATGATCAGTACAAAATTACTTTTGAGGTTCGTTCAAAGTTCATCTATGATGAGGCTGATGCTGCCAGAGATTTGGCACTTGAAATGATTCTGAATACAGATTTCTCAGATGAAAAGAGACTTAAAGAGCTTATTACTGCTGAGAAATCCCACATGGAAGTTACACTTAATTCCAGAGGCAATGTGGTAGCTGCTACAAGAGCGCGAGCAGGATTTTCTAAAAAAGCAAAACTTACTGACCTTGCAAATGGCGTTGAGTTCTATCGATTCTTAGTTGATTTAGAGGAAAATTTTGAAGCTAAGAAAGCAGATATTATATCTAGATTGAATAAACTAGTGCAGATTATTTTCTCGGCAGATAGATTTATAATTTCATCTACTGGAAAGGTAGAGGTGCTTAATCAAGCTAAGAGACTAGCTGATGACATTAGACCTAGATTAAATCAACAGCATATGGATTTTGATTCTGATGACACCGAGTTTGAAATTCACCCAGTGAAGGAAGCTCTTAAGGATGCATCTCAGATTCAGTATGTTGCAATGGCTGGAGATTTTGTTAAAGCAGGATTTAAATACAATGGAGCGTTCAGACTTTTAAATACAATCTTAGGCTATGATTACTTATGGATTAAGGTTAGAGTTCAGGGTGGAGCCTATGGATGTAGCATGAATTCTGGACGTCAAGGAGATTTGGTTCTCGTTTCATATCGTGATCCTAATTTATCGGAGACACTTAATGTATATGAAAAGACAGGAGAGTATCTTAGAAACTTCGAGGCTGATGAGCGTGATATGACTAAATATATTATTGGAACAATCAGCGGAATGGATACACCATTGACTCCTTCTCAGAGAGGACTTAGAGGTCTTAGCTTTTACATGTCAGGCATCACATATGAGGATATACAAAAGACTCGTGATGAGGTGCTTGATGCGACTGTTGAAGATATCCAAGCATTGGCAGAGCCAGTTGAGGCAGCTCTTGATCAGAGATACATTTGTGTTATAGGAAATGAGGACACTATAGAGGCAAACAAGTCGTTGTTTACAAATATAGAGTCATTATATTAGTTAAGTGAGCTTGTTAATGTAACAAGCGGGGTAAAATAGTTATAATTTTTATGATGCTGTAGGAAACAAGCTCTTAGATTTCTCAATCGAGACATTTTTAGTCGAGATGAGAAATACTAAGGCTTGTTTCCGCGACAGCCGGATTAGAGGAATTTATTATGAGTGAAGCTTTTAAATCAGGTTTTGTAACTATAGTTGGAAGACCAAACGTTGGCAAAAGTACATTGATGAATCATATCATTGGGCAGAAAATTGCAATTACTAGCAATAAGCCACAGACAACTAGAAACAGAATACAGACTGTATACACTGACGAGAATGTGGGTCAGATTGTATTCCTTGATACACCTGGTATGCACCAAGCCAAAAACAAGCTTGGAGAATATATGATGACAGCTGCAAAGAGCACAATCAATGATGTTGATTTGATTCTTTGGCTTATTGAACCTGACACAAAGGTTGGTGCAGGTGACAAGAAAATTGCAGAGCTGTTATCAACAGCAGAAGCGCCAGTAATCTTAGTTATCAACAAAATCGACATGGCTGATGGTGCAAAAGTTGGAGAGACAATTCAGGCATTCAAAGACTTGTGCGATTTTATAGAGGTGGTTCCTGTTTCTGCTCTTCATGGTGAGGGCTGTGATGACTTACTTTCTACCATATTTAAGCATCTTCCAGAGGGACCTGCCTTCTATGATGAGGAGACAGTTACAAATCAGACCTTGAGAGAGATTACTGCTGAAATAATCAGAGAGAAATCTCTTCACGCTTTAAATGATGAGGTACCACATGGTATTGCAATAGTGATTGATTCCATGAAGGAACGTCCAGGCAAAAAGGCCCTTTGGGACATTGAGGCTACTATCGTTTGTGAAAAGACTTCTCACAAGGGAATTATCATTGGAAAGGGCGGTGCAATGATTAAGAAAATTGGCACAAACGCTCGTTACGAAATAGAGAAGCTTTTAGATGCCAAAGTTAATCTTAAGCTTTTTGTTAAGGTTAAAAAGGATTGGCGTGAATCTGACTATGAGTTGAAAAACTTTGGATACAAAAAAGAGGACATTTAATAGATGGGACTTGTGACCATTACGGGAATTGTTTTATCTAGCTCAGATGTAGGTGAGTTTGATAAGAGGCTTGTTATTCTTACTAGAGAAGCTGGTAGGGTTACAGCCTTTGCAAAAGGCGCCAGACGTCCTAATAATTCACTTGTTGCTGCATGCTCGCCATTTTGCTTTGGTACCTTTGAGGCTTTCGAAGGAAAAAATTCCTATCATCTCAGTAGGGCTAATATTTCAAATTATTTTAGAGACCTTGCAACGGATTACGATAAGGTTTGTTTGGGCTCCTATTTTCTAGAGGTTGCAGATTTTAGAGCAGTCGAAGGTGTTGACGAGACGCCTAGATTAGCGCTTCTGTACCAAAGTCTTAAGGCACTTGAGTCTGGGAAATTTACTAATAGATTGTTGAGAAATATTTACGACTTGAAAACTTGGGTTATTGATGGTGAATATCCTAATGTATTTCAATGCATGAAGTGCAAAACTACTGAAAATCTTAAATTATTTTCTATCAAACATCATGGGATGATATGTAGCTCCTGTGGCGAATTAGAATCTGGGGTGGAGATAAGCAATTCTACTTTATATACTATGCAATTCATAGTTTCCTCGAAGATAGAAAAGTTGTATACTTTTGTGTTGAATGAGGAAACTGAAGAAGAATTGACTAGAATTTTGGCGAGTTATAGATTAAACTATATGTCGCATAAGTATAAGAGTGAGGAATTTTTATGACAGACATTAAATCTGGAAGTCGTTCTACAGGCATGAGGAGCCGAAATGCCAGTAGCAGACCTGCTCAGAACAGGACCACTCAGGGGAGGGCTTCTAGAGAATTGCAGGAGGCTCGTAGAAGAAAAAGACAGAGACAGGTTATGCGAAATCGTATTATATTCGGTGCAGGCTGTGCTCTAGTATTAGCATTAATTATATTTTTGATTACAAAGCTGGTTGGCTTCTTTGCAGGAGCTGGCAGCGTAGCGGATACATCTACCATTACCTTTAATGAGGATGGTGGAGTAGTATTTGAGGAAATAGTAGATTTTGACACAGATATATATGACAAATCTTCATTAGAAGATTTTGTAGAAGAAAATGTTGCTAGCTTCAATGATGCTTATGGCAGTGAAGCTGTTTCAGTTGAGAAAATATCTGTTTCAGATAATAAAAGCTATGTAAGAACTTCATATGTAGATGCAGATGCATATAGCTCAGCTACATCATATCAGACATATGATGATACATATGAAAATGCAATAGCAGCTGGTTATACCTTCAACAATACTTTTGCCGCAGTCACTGACGCCACAAAGGGCGAAGGACAAAATGTAGATGCAGATACAGTATTTGCAGGCAAAAGAGTTGCTGTAGTTAGTGAGAATGTAGTAGTTGTAGTGCCAGGCACAATCGACTATGTTTCGGACTCAGATACAGAAGTTATTGCAGACAATACTATCAAGATTTCTCCGGCTGATGGAAATGAAGATTCCACAGAGTTGGTATATATCATTTACAGCGTAGAATAAATATAAGAGAGGAAATAATTAAAATGGAAAAATCAATGGACAAAATTATTGCTCTTGCTAAAGCGAGAGGCTTTGTTTACGCAGGTTCAGAAATTTACGGCGGTCTTGCTAACACTTGGGATTATGGTAACCTCGGTGTAGAACTCAAGAACAACGTAAAAAAAGCTTGGTGGCAGAAATTCGTCCAGGAGAACAAATACAACGTTGGTGTTGATTGTGCTATCCTTATGAATCCACAGACATGGATTGCATCTGGACATCTTGGTTCATTCTCAGATCCTCTTATGGATTGTAAAGAGTGTCACGAGAGATTCAGAGCTGACAAAATTATTGAGGATTTTGCAGCTGAGAATAACATTGAGCTCAAATCTTCAGTAGATGGATGGAGCAAGGATGAGATGAAGGAATTCATCGAAAGCAACAATGTTCCATGTCCTACATGTGGCAAGCACAACTTCACAGACATTCGTGAATTTAACCTTATGTTTAAAACATTCCAGGGTGTTACTGAGGATGCTAAAAATACAGTTTACCTTCGTCCAGAGACAGCTCAGGGTATTTTTGTAAACTTTAAAAATGTTCAGCGTACATCTCGTAAGAAGGTTCCATTCGGTATTGGCCAAATTGGTAAGTCATTCCGTAACGAGATTACACCAGGTAACTTCACATTCCGTACACGTGAGTTTGAGCAGATGGAGCTTGAATTCTTCTGCAAGCCAGGTACACAGGATGAGTGGTTCCAGTACTGGAGAGGCTTCTGTCGTGATTGGTTACTTTCACTTGGTATGAAAGAGGATGAGATGCGTCTTCGTGACCACGATCCAGAGGAGCTTTCATTCTACTCAACTGGTACAACTGATATCGAGTTCTTATTCCCATTTGGTTGGGGCGAGCTTTGGGGTATCGCTAGCCGTACAGATTATGACCTTACACAGCACCAGAATGTTTCAGGTCAGGATCTTACATACTTTGATGATGAGCTCAATGAAAAATATCTTCCATATGTAATCGAGCCATCACTTGGTGCTGACAGAGTTGTTCTTGCATTCCTCTGTGCAGCTTATGATGAGGAAGAAATCGGTGACGAGGAGAGAAGCGACGTACGTACAGTTCTTCACTTCCATCCAGCACTTGCACCAGTTAAGATTGGTGTCCTTCCACTTTCTAAGAAGCTTAACGAAGGTGCGGAGAAGATTTTCGAAGAGCTTTCTAAGAAGTACAACTGTGAATTCGATGATAGAGGAAACATCGGAAAGAGATATCGTAGACAGGATGAAATTGGTACACCATTCTGTATCACATACGATTTTGAGTCTGAAACAGACCACATGGTAACAGTTCGCCACCGTGATTCTATGGAACAGGAGCGAATTGCTATCGCAGACTTAGACGCATATTTCGCTGACAAGTTTACATTCTAAATGGGAGGAGATGTGCTATGGAAAAAGTGAATGTTGAGGGAGCAGATTACAAAGAGTTAGAAATTTCTAATGCAGAAAAGCCTGAAGAACCGGCTCCACAGACAGTAGATAATGGTGAAGATTTATTAATAGCGCAGATAGATGCGTTTAGAGATAAGGCTACACAGCTTCAGCAGCTTATTGCAGCAAAAGAGCAAAAGGCTGCAGAGCTTGAAGCTTTAGTTAAAGAAAAAGAAGCAATAAATGTTAAGCTTCAGGATGAACTTAGCAGAAAACAAGAGGAAGCCGATAAACTTGTAGCAGATGTTGAGACTCAAGTAGATAGAATGATGCAGGTTGTTAAAAACAATATGGATCAACTTGAGATTGACATAAAGGGTCAGGTGAGCGATAATCAAGAGTCTTATGAAGAGCACAATAGAAATCTTCAGGATACATTGCGTAGTGTTTCTGATGGTTTAGATACAATTCAAAGTGAGTTATCAGAAAAGACACACTCTGAGTCAGTGCATCTATATCGTTTGATTCAAGATTTGCTTAAAGAACATGACAACAGCGAAGAACAGGCAGTAAAAGCATTGGAACATTACAGCTCTTTAAAGAAATTTTCAGTAGTTATTATTATATTACTTTTACTTACAATGGGTGTTTCAATTGCTTCGTTTATTATATCACTTGGCATTTTTTAACCCTTGAGTGAAGGTTAGATTATGGAGGGCATATGCCAAATAATGTTTTTGTTATCGGACACAAGAATCCAGATACCGATAGTATTTGCGCAGCTATAGCATACGCGCATTTAAAAAACACAATCACAGAAAGTGATACATATATTGCAAAAAAGGCGGGTTCACTTAATGAAGAGACTCGTTATGTATTGCAGAGATTCAATATTCCCGAGCCAGAGACAGTTTCTGATGTTGGCGCACAGCTAATGGATATTGAATACAGACGACTTGAGGGCGTAGATGGACATATTTCTCTTAAAAAAGCATGGGAAATTATGCTTAATAGAGACGTTGTTACACTTCCAGTTATTGCCAAGACTGGAAAGCTCGAAGGCGTAATTGTAAATGGTGATATTGCATATTCATATATGGATGTTTATGACAATAATATTTTGTCTAGAGCACGTACACAGTATAGCAATATTATTTCTACCTTAAATGGTAATTTAGTTACAGGAAACTCTCACGCATATTTTGTTAAGGGTGCAGTAGTTATTGCATCCAACAACAGAGAGGATCTTAAAGAAGATATCAATCGTGATGATTTAGCGATTGTTGGTAATATTACAGAGCGTCAGCTTATTTGTATCGAAGCTGGATGTAGCTGCCTTGTTGTTTGTGGCGCTAGTTCAGTAGATGATAGTGTAGTAGCTGCTGCTGAGGAGCATCAGTGTGTATTGATTACTACAGAATACGATACATTTACAGTTGCTAGACTTATTCATCAGTCTATGCCAATTCGTCAGTTTATGAAGACTGACGACATAATCAGCTTCGAACTTGATGATTATGTTGATGATGTTAGAGATATTATGAAAACTGTTAGACATCGAGATTTCCCAATCCTCGATGAAAATAGACATTATGTGGGCATGGTTTCTCGTCGTTTGCTTTTAAATATGCAAAAGAAGAGAGTAATCTTAGTTGATCATAATGAGAAATCTCAGGCAGTTGATGGTATTGATCAGGCTGAGGTTCTTGAGATTATTGATCACCATAGATTAGGTTCATTAGAGACTGTTTCACCTATTTTATTTAGAAATCAGCCTTTAGGTTCTACAGCTACTATAGTGTCTCTTATGTATGATGAGAGAAATATTGATATTCCAAAGGATATCGCTGGAATTCTTTGCTCAGCTATTCTTTCAGATACATTAATGTTTAGATCTCCTACATGTACACCAGTGGATGAGAGACAGGCAAGAAAACTTGCTGATATTGCTGGAGTTGATGTTAAGGAATTGGCTACTTCTATGTTTGAGGCAGGTAGTGACTTTAAGGACCGTACAGCAGATCAGATTTTCCACCAGGATTACAAGATTTTCACAAGTGGAGATATCAAATTTGGTGTGGCTCAGGTAAGTTCAATTTCACAGAGTCAGCTAAATTCAATCAAAAAAGATTTACAAGATTATATGAATACTGTGCTTAACAATGATTCAGAGCTCAATGCTATCTTTGTTATGCTTACAGATATTCTTGAAGAATCAACAGAGCTTCTATTCGTTGGCGGGGAGGCCGATAAAATAATTGCCGATGCATTTAGAATGCCTGTTGCTGCAGAGAGCTATCTATTAAAGGGAGTTGTATCTCGAAAGAAGCAGCTTATTCCAGCTATTATGGAGTCTTTGCAGGAATAGCATATATTAAATTACACGAGGCAGAATTTGTTATGATTCTAAATGGCTTTAACATAGCGGCAGAAGAAGTTATGTTTTTAATAGCGATTTCAATTTTGTACTTAACAGTGGTCAGCCGTCCTAGGCAGACCGCTGTGTTTTCTGTCGTCTTTTATGGTCAGATCATATCTGTTGTTAATATTCTTTTGCATGTAGGTTGTATTTATTTTATAAATATTTCTACATCAATTCAGGGTGTTATCTTTAGGATTATAGTGATGTTCTACTATGTCACTTATCTTGGTATACTCACACATTTGTTTTCATACATACATCTTTTGAGCTTGAAGCAAAGAGAAAATATGGATATTTTAAATATCACTAATATTATATTTACTTCAGTTTATGCGGTTGTCGTTGGAGCTGTTTACTTATCAGACAGCTATGTTGAAATAGTAGATGCTGAATATAGATTCACTTCTCTTTTTAATGTGAATATCTATATGGCGTTAATAGAGATTGTTTTGGTTACCTCATCAATTATCATAAATAGAAGAGGTATACCTAAGATTTTTATGAAATATATTGGCTTGTTTGTGCCGCTTGAGATAGTTCTTTTGATTGTTCAGGTATTTAATCCTAGATATGTATTTTTGAGCGTCACATATGTACTGCCATTTATTCTTTGTTATATTATTTTTCACAGTATTCTATTTGACGAGGTTACTGGTTGCCAAAATAAAATGGCTTTTCAGTCTCACTTCCAGACTCTTAGAAATAAAAATAAGAGCTTTAAGGTGATTTGTATTAAATTTCCAAGGCTTGAAATTGTAGACAATATCGAGCTGATGGATATTGTGAAAAGACGTTTGTCCACGGAAATTAGAAGCATGGAGGAGCGCAATAATAAATCCTATGCTTATCAGATAAATGATTATACTATTGCTATTATATTGGAACATAAATCGGATGCTCTTAATCGTCAGACTACAACTTTTTTAAAGCGAAGACTTGATGAAGCAATGATGAATTGGGAATTCTCCAACAGACCTGAGTATAATATGATAGTTATTGATGATGCTGATTCAATAAAAAATGTTGACGCACTTGATACATACTTAGGCTTTTTGTTTGAACATGAGGCCTTAAAGAAGTCTAATTGTTATGAGGCGACAGCGCAGGATTACGCCCGCTACAAGGAGAGACGACATATTGAAAAATGTATTGTCGACATCAGAAATCAGGATGATTTGAATGATCCAAGAGTAATAGTTTTTGTTCAACCTATTTACGATGTGGCTAATAATGACTACAGAAATGCAGAAGCTCTGATGAGGCTAGATGTTGATGGAACTATTGTTCAACCGGATGTATTTATTCCTCTAGCAGAGAAGGTTGGCTGTGTTCACACTCTTACAAGGATTATTCTTAATAAGGTATGCAAAAAGATATATGAGATACAAGACTATTACAATTTTGAAGCAGTATCTGTTAATGTATCTCTTTCAGAGTTTATGGATTATGACCTACATGACGAATTAATCGAAATAATCCAAATGAATGGTATTTCATGTAACAAAATCAGATTGGAAATGACTGAGACAATGACCAATGATGAAATTGAGGCTATTGCTCATAATATGCAAGAGTTTAATGCCGCAGGAATTCATTTTTACCTAGATGATTTTGGCACAGGATATTCAAATCTTGAAAGAATTGTCAGCTTGCCATTCAAAACTATAAAATTCGACAAGACTTTGCTTTACAAGTCTGAGGATGATCCGATTCTTATGCAGCTTATCAAAAACATGGTAGAAGTATTTAAAAATCATGGCATGGTTGTGTTAGTTGAGGGAGTTGAAAATCAAAAACAGGAAGAATTGTCAATTAAACTTGGGTTTGAATATATTCAAGGCTACAGATTTGCAAAGCCAATTCCAGTTGGTAATGTGGAAAGCTACTTTGAAAAGAAGTCTAAAAAGTTTGCTTAAACATTAAGCGTAGACAGAATTAAAATTTGAGTATATAATATTTTATCATCGAAGTTTAGTTCAATAGTCGATTCGACTTTTAATTCCACACTTAATGTTTAATTAGTAATAAGGAGAGTTAGATGAGAGAAAAATATGAGAGTTTAGCGGTTACCGTTTTACGAGACTTGGCAAAGGCTAGGGGAATAAAAGGCGCATCCTCTATGAAAAAGGCTGAGTTAGTAGAAGCTATGCTTGCACAGGACGAAATTGATGCAGCAAATGCTAATACTGAAAAGGCTGAAAAAGCTGAGAATACTGAAAAAACTGAAAAAACTGAAAAAGCTGAGAGAACCAGAACAGTTCGCAGAACAAAGACCTCAGAGTCAGCGTCTGCTACAGCTGAAAAGCAAGAAAGACCTGAAAAGGTTGATAGAGCACATGAAGAAAAGAGAGAAATTCCAACAGATATTCCAACTGATGGCCTAATTCCTGCTAGTGGAATTTTAGAGGTAATGGGCGATGGATTTGGTTTTATTCGTTGCGATAACTATATGCCAGGTACTGAGGACGTTTATGTTTCTCAGTCACAAATTAAGAAATTTAACCTTAAAACCGGCGATATAATTGTTGGTAAAAAGCGTTTTAATAATCCAACTGACAAGTTTGCAGCACTTATGATAATTGACACTATCAACAATTATTCTCCAGAAGCAGCAACTAAGCGTCCTAATTTTGAGGACCTTACACCTATTTTCCCAAATGAACGAATCAGACTTGAACGTCAGCGTAGTTCAGTTGCTATGAGAATTGTTGATTTGGTTAGCCCAATTGGAAAGGGACAGCGTGGTATGATTGTTTCTCAGCCAAAGGCTGGTAAAACAACACTTCTTAAGGAAGTTGCCACATCTGTTAATTATTCCCATCCAGATATGCATCTTATCATTCTGCTTATCGATGAACGTCCTGAGGAAGTTACAGATATGAAGGACACTATGAGAAACAGCAAGAATGTTGAGGTTATATATTCTACATTTGATGAGAGTCCAGAACATCATAAGCGTGTTTCTGAGATGGTTATTGAAAGAGCAAAGAGACTTGTTGAGCATGGACAGGATGTTATGATTCTTCTTGATTCCATTACAAGACTTGCTCGTGCATACAACCTTACAGTTCAACCATCTGGACGTACACTTTCTGGTGGTCTTGATCCAGCAGCATTGCACATGCCAAAGAAATTCTTTGGTGCAGCAAGAAATATGAGAGAGGGTGGCAGTCTTACAATTCTTGCTACAGCTCTTGTTGAAACTGGTTCAAAGATGGACGACGTTGTTTTCGAGGAATTTAAGGGAACAGGTAACATGGAACTTATCCTCGATAGAAAGCTATCTGAAAAGAGAATTTTCCCAGCTGTCGATATTACAGGTTCTGGTACTCGTCGAGAGGATCTACTTCTTTCACAAAAAGAATTAGATGCTATGGAGATTATGAGAAAAGCAATCAACGGTGCGCGTAGAGAAGATGCCGTTGAGACTATTTTGAATATGTTCGCTCATACCAAGAGTAATGATGAATATATTGATATGATTATCAGAAAAAGAGTAATTTAGTGGATTGAGAAGGGAGAGCATGATGGCATCAGTAGACGAAACAGCGGTATTTTTACACAAACAGTGGAACGGTAAAATTGAAACCGTTTCAAAGGCACCAGTCAAAAATAGAGAGGATTTATCCATTGCATATACACCAGGTGTTGCAGCACCATGTCGTATAATTGCTGAAAACAGTGAAGAAGCATATAACTACACTATTAAATCAAATACAGTAGCAGTAGTTTCAGATGGTTCAGCAGTTTTGGGACTTGGGAATATTGGTCCTTTGGCAGCAATGCCTGTTATGGAAGGTAAATGCGTTCTATTTAAAGAGTTTGGTGGTGTCAATGCATTCCCTATCGTTTTAGATACTCAGGATCCAGATGAAATAGTGGCAGCAGTAAAAGCTATCGCTCCTACATTTGGAGGAATTAATCTTGAAGATATTTCAGCTCCTCGTTGCTTTGAGATTGAGGAGAGATTGAAAAAGGAATTAGATATTCCTGTATTCCATGACGACCAGCACGGAACAGCTATTGTAGTTCTTGCTGGAATTATCAATGCTTTAAAGGTTGTTGGCAAAGAAAAAGAAAATTGTAAAGTTGTTGTTAATGGCGCTGGTTCTGCAGGCGTTGCTATCACAAAGTTACTTCTTACTTACGGATTCAAGAATGTTACAATGTGCGATCGTGAAGGTATAATTGGTCCAGAGTACCCTAACCTTAACTGGATGCAGAAGGAAATGACAAAGGTAACAAATCTTTCTCATGAAAAGGGTACACTTGCTGACGCTTTAGTTGGGGCAGACATATTTGTTGGTGTTTCTGCACCAGGTATTGTTTCAAAGGAAATGGTTGCATCAATGGCAAAGGATTCAATTCTTTTCGCTATGGCAAATCCTACACCAGAGATTATGCCAGATGAGGCAAAGGCTGCCGGCGCTCGTGTTGTTGGTACAGGCCGTTCTGATTTTCCTAATCAGGTAAACAATGTAGTTGCATTCCCAGGCATCTTTAGAGGTGCACTTGAGGCTAGAGCAACTGCAATCACAGAAGAAATGAAGCTTGCTGCAGCAAAAGCTATTGCAGGACTTGTTTCTGATGAGCAGCTTTCTGACGAGTTCATTTTGCCAGAAGCTTTTGATCCACGTGTAGCTGTGGCTGTCGCTAATGCTATTAGAGCGTTAGTTTAATTAAAATTTACAGATACTCAGGTTAACTATATTATTCAGCGGCACGCTCTCGCTACTCTCAGCTGGCAGCAGTACTAAGCTCAGCGGAGCTTCGCTAAGTGCTGGCCGCTTTGTAGTACCTTTTGAATAACATAGTTAACCTGAGTATCTTTAGGTTGAGAATTATCTACACCTAAAAGCAATATCTATACGTAAAGGAGGGATACCATGGCTGAACCAACCATGATATATAAAATCACAATACTAGAATTACTTAATCGAAGTGGTTTCCCGCTTAGTAATAGTCAAATTACAGATTTCTTTTTGGATGGCGATTTGACTGATTATTTTACAGCCCAACAGGCTATTAGTGATGATGAGGAAGCAGGTCTTATTTCTTCCAAATCTGACCATAATAATACAACCTATTCAATCACTGAAGAGGGCAGAAAAACACTTGAGTTATTCAAAGACAAAATTACAGTTGCTTTATCAAAGGATATTAACAAATATTTAAAGGCTAATTCTATCACCATGAAAGAAGAAAACTCTTATAGAGCTACTTATTTCAAGGCCGATAGAGGCGGTTATGTAGTTCAACTTAGAGTTACTGAAAATGATGTTCCTACACTGGATATCAGTTTCCATGTTGCAACAAAGGAACAGGCAGAGACTCTTTGTAACAACTGGAAGGTTCGTAGTGAGGAAGTGTTTGATTCCATACTTGACATACTAATGAACTGATGATATAGTTATAGAGCTGTTAATCGGGATGAAATGCGAGACCTCGCATTTAAACAGCATTTAATTACAGTTGGAAATTGTAAACATTATTAAATGAGAGGTGAAATTAAATGAGACAGGGTATCCATCCAGATTATTACCAGGCTACAGTTACATGTAACTGCGGTAACACATTTGTTACAGGTTCTACCAAGGAAAGCATCCACGTAGAAATTTGTTCAAAGTGTCATCCATTCTACACAGGCCAGCAGAAAGCTACACAGGCTCGTGGACGTATTGACAAGTTCAATAAGAAGTATGGTATTGACGCAAAGTAGTTTACTTTATGGACATTTAAGGGTTGAGATTTTCCGTCTCAGCCCTTTATTTCGTATAACCGTAAACACGGATGCGAATAATTATTTGGAATTTATATGAGCTGGTAGATATCAAGCTCTAAGTGTTCCTGAAGTGAGCATGTTAGCGAACGGAAGGAATATCTTAGGCTTGAGAGCGTAACCAGCGGATTAGGACAGGAAGTATATGAAGTATTCGGGTATAGGTGGTCAGGCTGTAATGGAGGGTGTTATGATGCGAAACGGCAATAAATATGCCGTGGCAGTCAGAAAGCCTGACAATGATATTGCTGTTGATGTAAAAAACACAAAAGATATAAATAACATATGGCACAAGATTCCTATTATCAGAGGCTTTGTTTCATTCTTTGATTCCCTTGTGATAGGACTTAGCACTCTTATGTACTCAGCTAGTTTTTTTGAAGACGAAGAGGAGTCTGTAGATAAATCTACGTTGACTGATGCTGAGCTTAAGAAACTTGAGCGCAAAGAAAAGGCTGAAATGGGTGGAACATTGGTGGTTTCCTTTGTCCTTGCGCTTGGTATATTTTTTGCATTGCCATATTTTATTTCTTTGGGACTAAACAAATACATTCAATCTCAGACATTAATTGCCCTAATAGAAGGAATCCTTAGAATAGCAATTTTTATTGGCTATATTGTTGCGATTTCTCATATGGAAGATATTAAGCGTACCTTTATGTACCACGGTGCTGAGCACAAATGTATCAATTGTGTAGAAGCAGGAAAGGAACTTACAGTAGAAAATGTTCGTTCATCCACTCGTTTTCACAAGAGATGTGGAACTAGCTTTATCTTTATAGTATTTATTATTTCTGTTTTTGTTTTCATGTTTATCACATTTGAAAATGTATGGTTAAAGCTGGTGGCTAGATTGTTGCTGATTCCAGTTATTGCCGGTATTTCTTATGAATTTATTAGATTGGCAGGACGTTCAGAAAATAAAGTTGTAGATGTTTTTTCAAAACCAGGTCTTTGGCTACAGAAGCTTACAGTTAAGGAGCCTGATGACGAAATGATAGAGGTTGGAATTGCGTCTGTAGAAGCAGTTTTTGATTGGAAGGATTTTATTGAAAGTAACAAGGAGTGTTTCTAGATATGACCTTTTGTCAAGCCTTAAATAAGGGAATATTTCTATTGGAATCTGAGGATATTGACGATGCAAAGCTAGATGCTTGGTATTTATTATCATACGTCAGCGGTATGTCAAAATCAGATTATTTTCTCAAGCAAAATGAGACAATAGATGAAAATATACTTTATAAATATCAAGATGTTCTATATAGAAGAGCTAAGCATGAGCCATTGCAGCACATTACTGGTGAACAGGATTTTATGGGTATAACATTTTGGGTTAACGAAAATGTGCTTATTCCTCGCCAAGATACCGAGACTCTTGTAGAAGAGGCGTTAAAAGTTATCCCTACAGGAAGCCATATTTTGGATTTGTGTACAGGCAGTGGATGTGTTATTATTTCTCTTGTTGTTTTGGGACAGGGACTATCTGGAATTGGTGTAGATATTTCAGAAGAAGCTCTGGCGGTAGCTAGAGAAAACGGCGCTAGATTAGTTGGCCGCAAAGTAGATTTTGTTAAAGGAGATTTATGGCAGGCTGTTAACGGCAAATTTAATGCCATAGTTTCTAATCCACCATATATTCCAACAAAGGTCATTGAGGAGTTAGAGCCAGAGGTAAAAGACCATGAACCTATGTTGGCGTTAGATGGTACAGAGGATGGATTATTTTTCTATAAGGAAATTACCGCCCATGCAAAAAAGTACCTTAATGATGGCGGCTGGTTGTTAGTAGAGATTGGCTATGATCAGGGGCCTGATGTAGCAAAGCTATTTACAGATGCTGGATTTAAGGATGTTGAAGTAATAAAAGACTTGCCAGGAAATGATCGCGTTGTTAAAGGACATTTATAGCGCCTTTAATTGCCGTTTAGATATATTTTTGATACAACATGGAGGTTTTATATGTTTGATAGATTAGAAGACTTAGTTTTAAGATATGAAGAGGTTATGAACCTTCTTTCTGAGCCAGATGTAGCAAATGATAATGCTAGATTTAGAGCTCTTATGAAGGAGCAGTCTGACCTTGCGCCTATCGTTGAGGCATACAAGCAGTATTCATCTCATAAACAGAATATCCAGGATTCATTAGAGCTTCTTGAATTAGAGTCTGATGAGGAGATGAAGGAGCTTGCTAAGGAAGAAATGAAGGAGTCTCAGGCTGAGGTTGAGAGACTTGAGCAGGAGCTTAAAATATTACTCCTTCCAAAGGACCCTAATGATGACAAGAACGTAATCGTTGAAATCCGTGCAGGTGCAGGTGGAGAAGAGGCAGCTCTTTTCGCAGCAGAAATTTATCGTATGTATGTACACTATGTTGAGTCACGTGGATGGAAGGTTGAGCTTCTTGAAGCAGATGAGACAGGTATTGGTGGAATGAAAAACATCGAGTTCATGGTTAAGGGAGCTGGTGCTTACTCAATCCTTAAGTATGAGTCAGGTGTACACCGTGTTCAGCGTGTACCTGAGACAGAGTCACAGGGACGTATCCAG
>JAEEGH010001268.1_pt1 | contig 73931 bp, 62 predicted proteins | sample 9134181 | NCBI WGS metagenome assembly JAEEGH01 (sample SAMN16246544, study PRJNA631951) | gut metagenome | biome: gut microbiome; feature: rumen; material: DP-attached | host: Bos | place: Iran: Karaj | collected 2018-10 | reverse complement strand
AATTAATTTTTCCTCAGCTCAGACTATGGAGGGAACCAAGAAGCCTCCGCGTGCTTACGTACCATCTCAACCCGCTGTCAAATCCAGTCAACCCCAAGTATCGAAAAAGTACTAGCAAAAAAGCATCCGCTGACGTTTTTCGGTGCAAAGATAGGAATAAGCGCGGAAAAAAACAAATATTTTGGGGAATTTTTCACGCCAGATGCATAAAATTGGGATAAATTTCGTACTTTTGCACCCGCTTTTAAAATAAATGGCACTACGCGTACGTTATTATTTAAGATAATTGCAAACTATATGAAGATAAAAAACTGGATTTTCGCAGGCTGTTCGGCGCTCTTGCTGGCATCCTGTACCACACCCAAAAACATTACCTACTTCCCTGACGTACAAGACGGCGAGACCGTCACACTGACTGATGTCAAAGGCATCGTGCTGAAGCCTACAGACAAACTGTCAATCATCGTCAACACCAAGTCCGTAGAACTGAACAACGTGCTGAATATGCCCGTTTCCTCACAAATCATAGGCTATCAGGAGCAGCAGGCTCTCACCCAGAGCCGAGGCACCTCCGGCTATACCATCGATCCGGAGGGATATATCGACTTCCCACTTATCGGAAAGGTGAAGGCAGCAGGACTCACGCGCAGTGAGCTGGCCGCCCATCTGAAGCAGACACTTCAGGAGAGGCACACTGCCACCGATGCTGTCGTGACAGTGGAATACCTGAACCTGGGATTCTCCGTGATGGGTGACGTGGACAAGCCCGGCTTCTATAAGTTTGAAAATGACAGGGTGAACCTGTTGCAGGGACTGAGCATGGCCAGCGACATGAAAATCACTGGTATGCGCCAGAACGTGAAAGTGATACGCACTGACGGCAACCAGCAGAAGATCTACGTCCTGGATCTGCTCGACCACAAAGCGCTGATGGCATCGCCTGCCTACTATCTGCAGCAGAACGACGTCATCTATGTGGAGCCCAACAGCTACCAGAAGCGTCAGTCTACGGCCAATGCCAGTGAGATTACCAAGGCGTCGTTCTGGCTCTCGGCCATCTCCGTACTCACTACAGTGGCTGTGCTCGTGTTTAAGTAAGCATGGCCTACCGATAACCGCCAAGGTATGTCATATCTCAGTAACAAACTCGGAATCTTGAAAGATGCTTTCATGGGGAATCTCATGAAGCTAAGGGTATTGTATGACATCCGTCTGCGGAAATCCATCAAACTCTCATCGCAGCAGAACAATTCTATCATCCTGTCACTCACGAGCTACGGCAAGCGTGTCAGGAGAAGTGCCGTCTATACCGTGTACTCGCTGTTGCGTCAGACCGTACGCCCTGAACGCGTCGTGCTGTGGCTCAATGAGGAGGAGTTTAACAGCCAGAATCTACCCGACGATCTCCGTTTCCTGTGCAACTACGGCTTGGAGGTACGCTTCGGAAAGGATATCGGGCCCTATACCAAGATCATTCATTCGCTTTCGGCATTCCCCGACAAACACATCATCACGGCTGATGATGACCTATATTACAGCAAGAACTTCGTCAAGGAGTTCTTAGAAGCCCACTGCCAACATCCGCAGGCCATCATTACGGCCTTTGCGAAAGTGCCTGTGTCGGAGAACTGCCAAATGGCCACCTACGATGCATGGCCCGAATACCACCATATGGCGGCCAGTTTCCAATATGACAGTACGAAACTCTTCCCATTGGGTGTGGGAGGCGTGTTCTATCCCAGCCATGTCTTCGACGAAGAGGTGACCAACGAGGCTGTCTTCACAACCCTATGTCCTAAGGCCGACGACATCTGGCTTTATATCATGGGACTGCGGAGTCAGGCAGAGAAGCGGATTCTCGTCGATTCACATATCTCCTATTACCATACAGACCTGTTGCGGCAGTACCTCACCAAAGACCGTCTGACGGCTACAAACCGTTTCGGAGGTGAGAACGATACCCAGCTGCAGGCCCTTATCGCACACTATGAGATTGAACTTTGACAATTGAAAACAGAAAAAAAATAACAACCAGCGTATGAAAGAAACATTTACCTTCAGTGAGTTTATACGGCTCTGCCTCAACAAGTGGAAGTGGTTTGCCGTTTCCGTTGCCACGTTCCTGTTGCTGGCCATCGCCTATCTGGTGGTCACCCCTCCCAAATACACCAAGAAAGCCCAGATTCTCGTCAGAGACGAGGGAGGCATGGGCGGACTCATGGGACAGTTAGGCGGTCTGGCTGATATCGGAGGACTGGTAGGCATGAGTTTCGGCGCCTCGAACGTCTACAACGAACTCTACGCTTTTCAGTCGCCCTGGCTGTTGCTCAATGTGGTTCATCAGCTGGACCTCGACATGAACTACACCATCAAGGGCATCCGCAACAAGGATCTCTACGGCGAGTCGCTGCCCATCACCGTCACCTTCAAGAACATCACTGAGGAAGACGATGTCCGCATGAAACTCGACCTGAAGAAGAACGGTGAACTGAAGGTGTACAAACTGAAGAAGAACGATGACAAATACGCTGACGAAATCACCGGCCGTGTGGGCCAGACGCTGAAGAGTCCTGTCGGCGACATCGAGATCAAGGCCACGCCCTATCTCGGCAAGATGAAGGACGAGGAGGTGACTATCACCGTCACCCGCTCGGAGCCCATGGCCGTAGTGGAGTATCTGAAGAAGCAGGCACTCGCAATGGTTGTCAGCAGCCGCGACGCCTCGATCATCGACATCAAGTGCAAGGACAAGTCGAAGCAGCGTGCCACAGACATCATCAATGCCATCATTGCCGAATACCGCAAGGAGGCTAACGATGACAAGGACGCCCAGACAGCCATCTCAGAGCAATACGTTCTGGAGCGCCTCGCCTCACTGGAGGGTGAGCTGAAAAACCTCGACCAGCGCGTGGCAGACTATAAGAGCAAGACCATGATGCCTGACCTCGAGGTGATGGCCAAGGCCTATGCCGAAGGTGCCCAGAACATCTCGAAGGCCCAGATGGAACTGAAAAGCCGTCTCTACATGGTAGAGTCCATCCGCGACTATCTGCGCGACGAGTCGAAGAAAGACGAACTGCTGCCCGCTCTGCTCATTACAGAGAAGGAAGGCGGACTGGGCGAACAGGTTCAGGCCTATAACAACGTACAGTTGCAACGCAGTAGGATTATTGCCAGTTCGAGCAAGGAGAGTCCTCTGGTGAAAGATTTCGACCAGCAGCTCTCGGCTATGCACGACGCTGTGCTGGCCTCAGCAGAGAATGCCATCAAACAGTTGAAGGAACAGTTGAAGGGTGTCATGGAAAAGGAGAACGAAGGTAAGCAGCTGTTGGCCTCAGCACCCAAGAAATACATCGGCGGCCTTGGCGACGAGCGCGACTGGAAGGTGCTCAACGAGATCTACATCTTCCTGCTGCAGAAGCGGGAAGAGGCCCGTATGTCGAAGGCCCTGAAGACCGATGTCCGCGTGCTCACGCCGCCAGTTGGCGTCAAGAAGCAGACCTCTCCCGTCAAGTCGACCGTCCTCTTCGGTGCCCTGCTCATGGGGCTCTTCATCCCCGCCTGCTGCATCTTCGTACGTGAGCGCAACAAACGATAGTCCTCTTACCGCCTTAGAGACTGCATGGTCTATCTGTTCTGCGCACTCCTCATCATCCTCCTAATACTGTCACGGAGGTATATCCTCAGGCTGGAGCCTGCGGGTATCTTCGCTGCGTTGTGGATCTTCTTTGGCATATCCACACTGCTGCTGCAGAACTATATCGACCTTCGCTTCACGGGCTGCGCATTCGTCATCGCAGGCGTCATCTTCTTCGTCTGCGGAACCATTTTCAGCGACTACTTCTACCGTCCTGAGCCCTCAGGCATCCAGATACAGCTCAGGAAGAAGTGGGTGACGCCCCTGTTGCTCATCCTGCTGGCAGGAGCCATGGTCAACCCCCTCTACTCCATCATCCTTCACGGCTTCAGCCTGCGGGCACTGCTCGACATGCGCGAGGTGCTCGAGATGAACAAAGGCATCTCTGAAGACCGCTATGCGGGAGCCGAGGCATCGAACATCGTCAACCAGTTTTTCCTGATCTTCTCCTACGCTGCACCCGTCATCGGCGGACTCTGCTACCGTCTTGTGAGCAAGTGGAACAAGGTTCTCTGTGTCATCACACTCATCCCCTGTACCTTCATCGCCCTGACACAATCGCTGAAGATGGGAATGATCGCCTCGTTCATCCTCTTCTTCGCGGCCTATATCGTCTGCTCCTATACCTACGGGCTGCCCATCCGTCTCAAGGGAAAGATTATCCTGCGTTTTGTGCTGATCATCGCAGGTTTCCTGGGAACGCTCTTCATCTCGATGGTGTTCCGCACGGGCGAGGTCAGTCAGAAGACCATCCTCGAGATCAGCCAGAAATTCGTGTCCTACGCTTTAGGACACATGCACAACGTGGACTTCTGGTTCACATCGTACCAGCCTACGGAACTCACCTGGGGCAGCCACACCTTCCTGGGCATTTCGAATCTGTTGGGTATCGAGGAACGCGTACAAGGCATATACCCTGAGTTTAATAACGTTGGCAAAAACGGATTTTTCGGCATCTCCAACACCTTTACCATCTTCCGACCGTTGGTCGAGGATTTTGGCGAGGCAGGGGCTATGGTCTTTATGTTCGTCATGGGTGTCTTAGCCAACATGTCGCTCAAGGCAGTCATCGCCCATCGTTCAGTTTATTTCAACCAGATGGTTCTCGTGGCTATCTTCGCCTTCCTCCTATGGTCGTTCTCGGCCTCATTTTACGCCTACACCACCTACCTGGCCATGTTCGCCCTGGTGTTTATACTGTTTCATATCGTTCAAACAAAGGAGGCGCCATGCTGAAGATGATCAAAGAGAAGTTCAACTCGGGAATGGGTCGCGACGTCATCTGGACATTCTCCCTCCAGATATTGATCATGCTCTGCTCCTTCGCCATCAACAAGTTGCTGGCCAGCCGCCTGAGCATTGACGATTTCGGACAATACAACGTCATCAAGCGCTCCGTACAGGTGCTTTCCTTCGTCATGCTGGCCGGAGTGGGTATTGCCCTGCCGCGCTACATACCACTCTACCGCAACGGCACACCCCCACGTCGTATAGCCCCTCTGCTCATGGCCTCCATCATATATATAATAGGAGTGTCGATCGTGGTTTTTGCCGTCTGCTTAATCTTCTCCAGCCAGATGCAAGAGATTGTCATCGGACAGTCAGAGAACATGAGCCTGCTCTTGGTGGCCCTCGCCTATGCATTTATACTCGCTATGGCCCAATATGCCTTTGCCTATTATCGCGGCATCGGGCATTTCAAATGGTTTAACGGTTCCCAGCTGGCCATGCAGCTGGCGATCATCGTTCCCCTTGTCCTACTGCCAGTGCTCACCGTCAGTAATGTGTTTGTATCGTGGCTCATCATCACCTTCCTGCTCGTAGTCTACTACCTGGGCAGGGAACTCTGGCAGAAGCGCAGCCAGCTCTTCCGTTTTTCCTTTTCGCCTTCTCGCCTTACGCCTCATCTTCTTACTATAGTAAAATACTCCTCTGGCCGTCTGGTGGCAGATTTCTTCCAGTTCTCACTGGCAGCCTTCCCACTCATCTACATCAGCAATGTGATGGGATTACAAGACACGGCCTATTTCTCCATCGGCATTACCTTCGTCACCATGATCACGCCCCTATTCTCCTTTATGGGCATCCTCCTGTTACCATACGTATCAAAAGCCATTGCCAAAAACGAGATGAAGTCCGCCAACCGACTCATCCAGCACCTGCTACTGATTTACGTAGGCAGTGCCCTGTTCTTCATCGTCGTACTCTACATCTTCACGGAGTTCATGACAACCCTGCTCTTTTCCAGCGACTATGTGGTAACCACCGACCTCACGCGCATCATGGCACTTGCCATCCTGCCACAGGCAGCCTATATGCTCTATCGCAATACCATCGATGCCGTCAGCGTCATACCTTACAACGCCATCATCCTCGGCATATGCATTCTGGCGATGGTCATCAGTTTCATGCTGTCCACCACCCTCACACAGTTCGCATGGGCCTATTTCGGAGTATCTCTCCTTCAGGGGGTCCTCTCCCTCATCACATGGTATGCTATCAAGAAGAAAGCATGTCAAATCTCGTAAAATAGCCCGTTTTTATTCTTTTCTTTTGATTTTTGTGCTAAAGTACAAAAAAATGTAGTACCTTTGCACACTAATTTGGAAATTATTTCGTTTTAAGCTTAAATGAACGTTCGAACTGTATCAGTCATATGCCCCCTGTTCAATGAAGAGAAGTTCATTGAGGGGTGTATCATGTCGATATTGGAGCAAGACTATCCGAAGAACAAATTGGAGGTGCTCTTTATCGACGGAAGGAGTTCTGACCATACGGCTGACATCGTCAGAAAATACGCAAAGAAACACGCATTTATCAAGCTTCTTGACAATCCCGAGCGCGTTGTGCCATACGCCCTGAACAAGGGTCTGGAGGTGGCTACAGGCGAGGTGATCATGCGCATTGACGGGCATTGCACCTACCCCACGAACTATATCTCTGAGCTCGTGAGATATCTCTATGAACTGAATGCCGACAACGTTGGCGGTGTGTGGAACACCCAGCCAGCGAAGGATACGGCGGTATGTCACGCCATCGCGCTGGCCTCAAGCCATCCTTTCGGCGTAGGTGGCTCGATGCACAAGATCGGGGCATCAAGGATCATGGAGACCGACACCGTTCCCTTCGGCTGCTACAAGCGCGAAGTGTTTGAGAAGACCGGACAATTCGACACCGACCTGGTGCGCAATCAGGACGATGAGTTCAACGGACGGTTGCAGAACCTCGGCGGCAAGATCTTCCTCATCCCACAGGTGATTATCAACTACACGGCTCGTGACTCCATCAGGAAGATGCGTCACATGTATTATCAGTATGGCCTCTACAAACCATTAGTGAATAAGAAATTGGGCTCACCGGCCACCATCCGGCAGTTCTTCCCGCTGGGATTCCTCCTCGGACTTGTCTTCGGAGCTATCGCCAGCTGCTTCTCCATGACGGTCCTGTACATCTACTCAGCCTTGCTGCTGCTCTACCTGTTCATCGGGATTGTGGTTGGAGGAATGGGAGCTATCAGAGCCAGAAAGTTTGCCGTCATGCCCCTCATGCCCTACGTATTCCTGAACATCCATCTGAGTTACGGCTTCGGCTACCTGAAAGGTATCTTCAAGGTGCTTGGCAACGGGACATACGACGTAAAATCAAACAGATAGCCTATGAATATATCTTTCTCTCCCCCAGACATTACGGAACAAGAAGCTCAGGAGGTCAGTCGCGCACTGCTCTCAGGGTGGATTACTACAGGCCCTCGGACCAAGGAATTTGAGAGACAGATAGCAGACTACTGTCAGACGGCAAAGGCGGTCTGCCAGAGTTCGGCCACTGCCTGCCTGGAGTCGATTCTCCGCATCCTCGGTATCGGCCCTGGTGACGAGGTAATCACTTCAGCCTACACATACACGGCATCTGCCAGTCCAGTGTGTCATGTGGGTGCCACATTAGTGATGGTCGACACACAACCCGACTCTTATGAGATGGACTACGACAAGCTGGCCGACGCCATCACGGAGAGAACCAAGGTGGTGATTCCCGTAGATCTGGGCGGTGTGCCATGCGACTATACGAAGGTTATGGCGGCCGTAGAGAGCAAACGGGGTTTATTCCGTCCGAACAATGAGTTGCAGGAGGCCATCGGAAGGGTGATTGTCGTTGACGATGCTGCCCACGCCTTTGGTGCCAAGTGGCACGATAAGATGATTGGTGCCGTCAGCGACTTCACGTCGTTCTCGTTCCACGCTGTGAAGAATTTCACCACAGCAGAAGGTGGCGCACTGACCTGGTTGCCCATCAAGGGCATCGACGACGAGTGGCTCTATAAGCAGTTCCAGTTGAACTCGCTGCACGGACAGAGTAAGGATGCACTGGCGAAGACACAATTGGGCGCCTGGGAGTACGATGTGCTGACCCCTGCCTACAAGAGCAATATGACAGATCTCACCGCAGCCATCGGACTCGTGCAGATGAAGCGGTATCCGCAGATGCTGGCCCGCAGGCGGGAGTTGATAGGACGTTACGACGAGGCCCTGAAAGGTCTGAACGTACAGGTGCGCAACCATTATACTGATGAGTACACTTCATCAGGCCATCTTTATCAGGTGCGCCTCTTAGGCAAGGATTCAGACCAGCGCAACGAGGTGATTACTGAGATGGCCCGTCGCGGCATTGTCTGTAACGTGCACTTCAAGCCGCTGCCGATGATGACGGCCTACAAGCGTCTGGGCTTCGACATCAAAGACTTCCCCAATGCCTATAACCAGTTCAAGAACGAGATCACGTTACCCTTACATACAAAACTGACTGACGAGGAGGTTGACTATATTCTCTCGAACTTTAAAGAAATAGTAGCTTGATCAGACTATTCGACATACTCTTTTCTGCAATGGGACTGGTGGTTCTCTCGCCACTATTCCTGATTCTGTATGTGCTGATCAGACTCACCAGCAAAGGCCCGGGCTTCTTTATCCAAGAGCGTATCGGATTGGGCGGCAAGCCCTTCGGACTGTACAAGTTCCGTTCCATGCGCACTGATTCTGAGAGCGAAGGCCTCATTACCATAGGTGAACACGACAGCCGCATCACCCGCATCGGGCACTTCATCAGGAAATATAAACTCGACGAACTGCCCCAGCTGCTCAACGTGCTGAAGGGTGACATGAGTATGGTGGGACCAAGACCCGAGGTGAGAAAATACGTCGAATTGTATACTGACGAGCAGCGGAAGGTACTTGACGTGAAGCCTGGCATCACCGACTACGCCTCCATAGAGTATGTGAACGAGAACGAGCTGCTGGGCGATGCCGAGGATCCAGACCGTGTGTATGTGGAGCAGGTCATGCCCAACAAGCTGAAGCTGAACATGAAGTATATCCAGAACAAGAGCCTGACGGAGTACTTCAAGATCATCTTCCTGACACTGAAGAGCATTGCCAGCATCAGCATCTTCAACAAACTCATCAACTGGTACTTCAACAAGAAGTCGCTACCCTTCTGGGGCATCTTCCTCATGGACTGCACCATCGTATATGGCTCTTTCCTCTTCATTTATCAGCAGTTCAACAGCGGAAAGGATGCACTTTACGTCATTGAGCGGCTGACGCTCTGCATTCTCACATATCTGGTGTTCTACATCATCGGCTTCCGCATCTTCCGAACCTATTCAGGCATACTGCGCTACTCATCATTCGTGGATCTGAAGAAGGTGGGTTATGCTACACTTTGGGGTCTGGCGCTGTCGGAGATAGCACATTTCCTGCTATGCGGGCATGAGATATACTCCTACCTGACACCCATACAAATACTGGTAGCCACCATCCTCGCCACGTTCCTGCTCTGGCTGGTACGTATCGGCGTGAAGACCATCTACGACGTCACGCTAAAGGGCATCCACTCGAAATACGCATATATCTACGGCGTGAAGAACGGCGGTATTGCCATTGCCAAGCATATCAGGAACGAGAATCCCGCAAGGTTCGACCTGAAGGGTTTCATCTCCGACGACAAGAACGTAGAAGACAAGATACTGATGGGTGTGAGAGTGCACAGGCTGGATGAGACCTTACTACAGACGATGGCCGACGAGGGTATTGAGGCCCTGATCGTGTCCCCCTACCGTAAGGAGTCATTCCTACAGAACGAGGCACTTCTCGACAAACTGATCAATGCCGGCATTCACATCTACCTCACCCAGGAGGCACAGGAGTGGGATAAGGTCATTGGAGGAGCCTCGCCACAACTGAAAGAGGTCAGCATCGAGGACCTGTTGCCGAGACAGGAGATTGTCATAGACATGAAGTCGGTAGGTGAGCAACTGACGGGCAAATGCATCATGATCACTGGTTCTGCAGGTAGCATCGGACAGGAGATCGTACAGCAGGTATGCAAATTCAATCCTGGGAAACTCATACTAATAGACCAGGCAGAGACGCCTCAACACGACCTCCGACTGGTGATGGAAAAGCAATGGCCCAACGTTAACGCGGAGGTGTTGGTGGCAAGCATCTGTCACCAGAAGCATTTAGAATCTCTGTTCCGAGAGTACAGACCCGACTACGTGTTCCATGCAGCGGCCTACAAACATGTACCGATGTTGGAGGATAATCCTGAAGAGAGCGTATATAATAATATATATGGTACGCGCGTGTTAGCTGACTTTGCAGTGAAGTACGGCGTAAAGAAGTTTGTGATGATCTCCACCGACAAGGCCGTGAACCCCTCGAACGTGATGGGTTGCTCGAAGCGTATCTGTGAGATCTACGTGCAGAGTCTCGACAAGGCTATCAAGAGCGGCGTGGTGAAGGGTGTGACACAGTTCGTTACCACTCGCTTCGGAAATGTTTTAGGATCCAACGGTTCGGTCATCCCATTATTCAGGGAACAGATAAAGAACGGCGGTCCCGTGACGGTGACTCATCCAGAGATCATTCGCTACTTCATGCTGATTCCCGAGGCCTGCAAACTCGTGTTGGAGGCTGGCACGAAGGGCAACGGTGGAGAGATATTCGTGTTCGACATGGGCAAGGCCGTAAAGATTGATGACCTGGCAAAGCGCATGATTCAACTCAGTGGTGCAAAGGGTGTGGAGATAAAATACACGGGTCTGCGTCAGGGAGAGAAACTCTTTGAGGAACTGCTGGACGCTGAAGAGACCACCATACCATCGTTCCATAAGAAAATTAGGATTGCAAAGGTAAGAGAATACGACTACCACTGCATCTGCAAGAAGATTGATGATCTCTACACCATCTGCGAGCATTACGACAAGATGGCCACCGTTAAGAAAATGAAGCAGATCGTGCCAGAGTTCAAGAGCAAAAACTCCATCTACGAAGAGTTGGACGCAGAGTTGGACGCAGCTCAATAAATAGAATTCTAATACCTTCGGAAGTGCAGACGAAGTTCGTCGTTGAACAGCACCATTCTATCATCATTCAATTCCTCGATGGAGAAAACTTCCTCTAAGTCATATATGCCGTAGGGTTTCAGGATCTCCACATCGTCTATTGGTTCATCCGTCTCATACAGATGGTGAAGGACAGGAGACGATAAGTTCAGGGTATAGGCACCCCTTTCAAACCTGAACAACAAGCCCTCTCCCAGATACTTCCCGTTTTCTGAGAAACGGATCTGAAGCAGCTTGCCTTGGATTCCCCAGTATATAAGGGCCTCACGCGTATCTGTAATGCCTCCGGTAGCCAAAGTGTCCACTTGGCTCATCTGCCAATAGCCATCCAGTTGTTTGTTTCCTGAGGTCTCTAATTCACAGGATACAAGCAGCATGCTGAGTGCCAGTACACAAATTATCTTTCTCATTTCTTCTTTCCTTTAAGTATACCGTTCTTGGCAATTGTTAATTGCACGCCATAGTTATCACCCATGAGTTCTCCGAAGTCCATGCCTAAAGCACCTCTCAAGCTCCAACCCTTGAATTTGGAAGTGTTTGCGAAAGAATAGTCAGCTTCGGCAAGCAGAGAGATTGTTTTGCGTGGTTCGGAGTAAGGTGTATCGTAAGTACCATAGCCTTTCAGATAGGTTCCAAGTAAACGATAATGGAAACCAGGGACGGGGTCACCGCTGAATCCGATATGGAAGGCCGTGCTACGATTGTTCTTCACCTCTATCGACCCGTCACTATTATATAAAGGTGACAGGAAGAGAGGATTACCGATGACCTGCCCCCAATGCTGCCAACCTGTATAAAGACTGTGATTATAATAATTATCTTGTCCGCCCAGATGATCTGAGATGACCTCATCGTGATCATGGTACACTGGACCGCTCTGGTATTTGGAACCGAGATATTCCAATACGAATCTATTTAACCAAGGGGCATCCAGAAAACGTATCTCGATTCCCAACTGGATATCCTTCAAAGCATACAGGAAATAACGGCGGTCCTTCTTTTCATTCCACTCGGAGCCTTCACCATATCCATCATAGTCCATGAATAACATGGACGAATGGTCTTCAAAGAAATGGTCGACATAGAAGCTGAATCCCCATTCCTCTGTATCGAAATTAAAACGCGCCACCCAACTGCCCAGACTGTTTCCTGCGCCACCAGTATAGTCATCGTCAACAGTATCTTTTCCTCCTGGTACAAAGGCTCTCAACATGCCTTTGACACCTCCCTCCTGATGAACAACATCGTCGGGAGTGCCATCTGAATGGAAACGGTAACAATCTCCTCCAAACTGAGTGGCGAGCTCTCCTCCCAATTCTATTGAGAACAACACTTCCTCGGGATTACCGATCTTCAAGTACCCCGCCTTGGAGTGATAGAGCATACCTTCGGTATATTTATGATGCTGATTGGTAAAATCCTTCTGCCAGCTATCATCGGTAGTCTTGCCATAGGCTATGTGACCCTTCAGCGACAGCCAATTCCTGGTATGGGGAATCGTCCAGTAGTCAGGCAGTGCCAGACGCACCTGTGGAATGGGACGGGCATTGATACCAAAGGTCTGGGAACCGGAACTCAACTCCTGATTCTTCAACTCCATCGGCTGCTCTTTGGCTCCGATAGTGAGCGTTCCCTTCAACCAGCGCCCCTCAACGTATGCCTGCTGCACGACAAGTGTACTGGTAAAACCTGCGGCAACAGCAGCATCCAGCCCGTAGCCGATGCCCCACTTACGGCCATTGTCTAACGCCAGCGGACGCTCAATGGATCCCCGCAGATAGCCGTTCGTCGTCTTCAGCGAACTAAGACCGTACTTGTTGGCATTCAGCCATAGCGGGTTATGATCACCGCCTCCCACCGTAGCCTGCATCTCTGCACGATAGGCCAGACTGTCGAACAGCGAGCGCTCCTGTCCCTGTGCAGGTAACAGCCATCCTGCCATGATGAAGAAAAGAGCGATAAAACGTCTTTTTCCTTTGTCAATTTGATTCCTTGACACCATAATATATAATATTTGGCTGCAAAATTACAAAAATAATCCGAGACATAATTACAATTTAGGGATTTTCCCCTGCCCGATTAGGGAAAATCCTTTGCGTAGGAGCGTTTTTTGTTGTTCCTTTGCAACGTAGAAAAGAAAATTCAATTGTAAAACCCTTTAAAAGTTACGAGTATGAAGAAGATGATTTTCGCACTGATGATGATGCTGACAGCATCAGTCTCTGCAAACGCTATGAGTTATGAGCAGGCCCGTAACGAGGCATTGTTCCTGACCGATAAGATGGCCTATGAGCTTAATCTGACTGATGAGCAGTATGAGGCAGCCTACGAGATCAACCTCGACTACCTGATGGGTGTCACCAGCCGCGACGATGTGTTCGGTCTGTACTGGGAGCGCCGCAACCTCGACCTGAGCTATATCCTGCTCGACTGGCAATGGAACGCCTACCTGGCAGCCTCTTATTTCTATCGTCCACTGTATTGGGATGCTGGCTACTGGCACTTCGGCATCTATGCCCGCTACCCGCACCGCAGCTACTTATACTTCGGACGTCCTCACTTCTATTCCACCTATCATGGAGGTCACGCCTGGCACAGGGTGGGCGGTCGCGGATACTATCACGGCCACAGCAACCACTTCCGTGGCAACGGCAGAGAGCACTTCGGCATGCACGACCGCATGAATCGCGGTGACTTCCGTGGCAACCGCCACAGCTCTACCCGGGTGACGGCTGGCAACAGAGATGGTCACAGGATGGAGCATGGAAATCGCAGCATGGATCGTGGCAACCGTGCCATAGAGCGTAACAACCGTACTATTGAGCGTGGTAACAGGACCATAGAGCGCCAGAACCGTACCATCGAGCGCAACAATCGTACGATAGAGCGCGGCAACAGGACGATTGAGCGTAACAACCGCAGCATAGATCGCGGCAGTTCACGTAACAGTGGTTCCTACAACAGCAGCCCTCGTGGCGGTTCACGTAGCAGCAGCTTTAGCGGAGGCTCTCGCAGCGGTGGAAGCTTCAGCGGTGGTTCTCATAGCAGTGGATCGCGCAGCGGCGGAAGCTTTGGCGGTGGTTCTCACAGCAGTGGATCACGCAGCGGCGGAAGTTTCAGCGGCGGTCACAGCGGTGGTGGGCACAGCGGTGGTGGACACAGCGGCGGAGGTCACGGAGGTCGCAGGTAGAATCAGAGCAACAGTTCTCTGACTTCCGCATTCGACATCTTTTGAATTTCTCTCATTGACTTGTGATAATATACGGCCTGTATGGCTTTGTTGATAATGCCATGTCCTACGGCCAACACCTTCTTTCCTGGGAATGTCTCTCTGACATAGGTGATGAATTCGCCCGCCCTGGAAAGAAGGTTTTCCAATGATTCCACATTATCGGGAAACGGTTCGTTCTTCAGGTCGGGGATATACCGTCCGGTGAAGTCGCCCCAGTCGCGTTCCCTCAACAGCGGCGTCTTCACGACCTCCAGACCATGAGGAGCCGCTACGATAGCCGCTGTATCAACAGCACGTTTCAAGTCGCTGGACACAATGACGTCTATCTCCCTGTCCTTCCACTCCTCACTGAGTTCCTGAGCCTGAAGGATACCACGCTCGTTGAGTTCTCCCTGTGTCTGACCCTGCATGGTCTGATTGGCATTATCAACCGTTTCTCCGTGCCTTACAAGAAATAATATGGTACTCATTCACATTAATTTGGTGCAAAATTAAAAATAATCTGTGATTATCTGTGTAATCTGAGGCTTTTTTTGTATTTTTGCAGCGTAAATATGAGCAAACAACCATTATGAAGATATTTCAGAGTTCCGTTTTCCGCGCCATCAGCGCCATTGCCGTTGGTATCCTGCTGATCAAGTATCCTGACAACACTGTCACATGGCTCACCGTTGCCATAGGTGTGCTGTTCTTCCTTTCAGGTATCATCTCACTGGTGGTATATATCAATGCCAGAAGGAATGCGTCTGAATACAAAATCACCGATGCCGAAGGAAACGTGGTGGCAGGAGAGCGTCCGACCTTCCCGATTGTTGGCGTGGGAAGCATCATTCTCGGAGCCATCCTCGCTCTGACGCCCAACATCTTCATCACCGCCCTGATGTATATCATCGGCGGTATGCTCATTCTGGGAGCCATCAACCAGTACATGAACCTTGTCAATGCCAGGAAATACGGCAAGATAGGCTTCGGCTACTGGATATTCCCCTCCATTATCCTCATCACTGGTATCTACGTCATGCTCCGTCCGATGGATCCCGCAAGTGTCGCCATGCTGATTCTCGGCTGGTGTACGTTACTCTACGGTGTGACGGAGATGATCAACTCACTGAAGTTCTACTCCGACAAGCGGAAATACGCTAAGGCTCAGGAGATAGCCGTCGCTGAAGAGATAGCTTCGTCTGAAGCAGAAGAAGTCACTGAAGCAGAAGAAGTCACGGCGTCGGAAAGCGACTATACGCTTCCTGAACCTAAGACTGAGGAGTAAAACGCAGCCTTACGTTCTATTTTCATAGGATATGCCCTCGAAGAACTGGGCATACGATACAGACGCAGTTTGCGCCCGTCGAGCTCGAACGCCGTATAATCCCCTACCCCAGGACCTTCTATGCCAAACTGCCTGCTGGCGATGTCCGTGGCCAGCTGTCCCGCTGTGATCACCACCCGGCATTCCGGCAGTTTACGGAGCATGGCGCAGAGGTCTGTCTCCTCCACAACCTCAAGGTCTTTGTCTGAGGCTGTGCCGGTAGTACGGCGGATACGCGTGGCCGTATCAAAGAGGGCTATACCCTGTTCCTTGAGAAACGGGATGAGTTCATCCAGACGGAAGGTCTTGGATGTGGCATCTACGAAATGATCCTTGTCGTTGAAGAAGATCAAGCCGAAAATCCTCCACATGTCGTTGATGTAGTTCGGATAATAGAACTTCATCGACCACCGTTTCTCTGACGGAGGAAATGTGCCCAGCATCAGCATTCTGGCGCCTTCAGGCAGAAACGGCTCAAAAGGATGACTCTCAACTGTCAACTGTTCGCTATTCACTACGCATGTTTCATCTCTTCCTTGACCTCCTTTGAGAACAACTCAATGTATGTCTTCAGGATGTCAATGCCCCGCTTGTTCTCACGCCCCCAGGGAATAATAAGGTCGGCAAACTTCTTAGTCGGCTCGATGAACTGCTCATGCATGGGTTTCACGTCGTTCTCATAGTGGTCGAGCACCATATCCACGGTACGTCCGCGCTCCACCACGTCACGGCGGATATTCCGGATCAGCCGCACGTCACTGTCGGTATCCACAAAGATTTTCAGGTCCATCATGTCGCGCAACTTCTTATGGTGCAGCGTCATGATGCCCTCAAGGATAATCACGGGTTTCGGCTCCACATGCACCGTTTCCGACAAACGGTTGGAGAGCACATACGAATAAGTGGGCTGCTCAATGGCCTCACCATTCTTCAGTTTCTTGATTTGCTCCGTCAGCAACTTCCAGTCAAAGGCGTCGGGATGGTCGAAGTTGATGTTACGGCGCTCTTCCTCCGTCAGGTCCGAGGTGTCATTATAATATGAGTCCAACGGAATGACTGCCGCACAATGGGGAGGCAGCACCTTGGCAATACGCTTCACGACGGTGGTCTTGCCCGAACCAGAACCGCCAGCGATTCCTATAATAATCATAGTCAGGGTCTTTTAGTGGGTACAAAGTTAAGAAAAATATTTCGAAACGACATCATTTTATCAAAGGAAAAACAAAAAAGAAGTGAAAAGTTTGCGTAATCCGAAAAATCTTCGTACCTTTGCAGCCCAATATGAGAATTTGATCTATTTATAAATTAATATTTTTAACTCAAAATGAAAAAAGGTATTCATCCTGAAAACTATCGCCCCGTCGTGTTCAAGGACATGTCCAACGGCGATATGTTCCTTACGAAGTCTACTGCAAAAACAACAGAGACCGTAGAATTCGAAGGCGAAACTTACCCTGTGGTAAAAGTAGAAATCTCCAGCACCTCTCACCCGTTCTACACTGGTAAGAGCAAGCTCGTCGACACCGCTGGACGCGTCGACAAGTTCATGAGCCGCTATGGCAAGGCCGCCAAGAAGTAAGGGAAGACGAAAGATACATCTTCAGAAAAAAAGATTGCGCTTGGGTAGTTGCATATGCCCAAGCGCACTTTTTTTGCCCATTTATTTGGTCATAACGCGGAAAATATGTAAATTTGTACCCGAGAACTTAACATATCACAATTTAAACATAAGATGAAAACAGTTTATGACTTCACTGTCAAGGACAGAAAAGGCAAGGACGTATCCCTGAAGGAATACGCCAACGAGGTGTTGCTGATTGTCAATACAGCAACAAAGTGTGGATTCACCCCGCAATACGACGAACTGGAGAAACTCTACGAGAAGTACCATGCCCAGGGCTTCGAGATTCTCGACTTCCCCTGCAACCAGTTCGGACAGCAGGCCCCTGGCACAGACGAGAGCATCCATGAGTTCTGCAAGCTGAATTTCGGTACCGAGTTCCCGCGCTTCAAGAAGGTCAAGGTCAATGGCGACGATGCCGATCCCCTCTTCCTCTTCCTCCAGCAGGAGAAGGGCTTCGCCGGCTGGGACATGGAACACCCCATCGCCCACATCCTCGACGACATGCTCTCCAAGGCCGATCCCGACTATAAGGAGAAGGCCGACATCAAATGGAACTTCACGAAGTTCCTCATCAACAAGAAAGGTCAGGTTGTCGCCCGCTTTGAGCCGACAGAGAAAACCGCCAATATCGAGAAGCAGATTGAGGAACTACTTAAATAAATTGAAAAAGGCTCGTTTCACAACGAGCCTTTTTCTTTACTTAAAAAACTAAATTAATCAACCATAAACCTTAACCATTAAAATCTTTTTCTGATGCAAAAATACAACAAGTTTCACTAAGTAATGTTGACTTATCGTTTTTTAATGTTTAAAATGCGTGAAATCACGCTTTTTAAACGTAAAATCACGCATTTTAAACGTTTTGCGTACAAAAAATGCATTTTTTTTTGAGATTCGTGCTCTTTTTCGAGAAAAAACACTATTTTTGCAGATGATTGACAACCATAACAGTCATGGCCGCACGCTTTCTATTAGTTTTTGTAATACTTGCAATCGTCATCGTATTCTCCTTCGTAGGTCGGAATCTCTACCTGCGGAGCCAAAGACTACGCAGGCGTCTGCAGATGAGCGCCATCTACACCAATATCACCCACGAACTACTCACCCCGCTGACTGTTATATCCGCCTCCGTAGACAAATTAAGGGACGAAGAACCGAAATTTGCCCACGACTACGACCTCATGCAACTCAACATCCAACGTATGGTGCGCCTGCTTCAGCAGATTCTGGAGACCAACAAGTCGGAAGCCGGCGAGCTGAAACTGCTCGTTGCCCAGGGCGACGTGATGAGGTATATCCATGAGACAGCCGAGTGTCTTGAGCCGCTTCTGGTCAAGAAACGTCAGAAATTCACCATCTCCTGCCAGCCGTCAAGCATGATGGGATGGATCGACACCGACAAACTCGATAAGATCATCTACAATCTGCTCTCGAATGCAGCCAAATACTCCAATGAGGACGGAGAAGTGGTACTGCGCGTTCAGACCAACAACACCTACGACCACATCAGGATTGAAGTGAGCGACACTGGCGACGGCATCCCTCCCGAGCAGATGAAACACCTGTTCCAGCGCTTCCACGACGGCGAGTACCGTCGCCATAAGACCATCGGCACCGGCCTCGGACTGGCACTGACCCACGATCTCGTCTATCTGCACCACGGCACCATCCGCTGCGAAAGCGAGGTGGGAAAAGGCACCACCTTTATCGTCAACCTGCCCATCAACAAAGAGGCGTTCCTGCCTGAACAGATTGACGAACGCCACATGATCGACGTCAACATCCCCAAGAACGCCATCATCGACTTCCAGGCCCTCGTGCCGGATGTCAACAACGATGACGACGACAAGGACCTGTACGACGAAGACACCTACAAGCTGCTCATCGTCGAAGACAACGTGGAGTTGCTGATGCTCATGCGCCAGCTGCTGAAAGCCACCTATCATATATATATAGCCAAGAACGGCCTCGAGGCCCTCGACATCATCCGCGAGAAAGAGCTCGACCTCATTATCTCCGACGTGATGATGCCTGAGATGGACGGCTACGAGCTGACCACCGCCGTCAAGAGCGATCCCAACTACAACCATCTGCCCATCATCCTGCTGACAGCCAAGACCCAGGAGGAAGACGAGCAGGAAGCCCTTCTCGCCGGCGCCGACGAGTTCCTGACAAAGCCCTTCCGCCTCGGAGACCTCAAGCTGCGCATCGACAACATCATCGAGAACCGCAAGCGCATCCAGAGCGAATACAGTCAGAAGAGTGCCGCCGAGACCCGCATCAAGGCCGATGCCCCGAAGTCGCCCGACGAGATCTTCCTCAGCAAGGCGCTTGAGTGCGTCTTAAGCCACCTCGACGACGACACCTACGACCGCGAGTCCCTGGCGGCAGACATGGGCGCCAGCTCGTCAACCATCTACAACAAACTCCGTTCCATCACAGGCCTCAACGTTTCAGGCTTCATCCGCGACATCCGCCTGAAGGAGTCGAAGCGGATGGCAGAGGAAGATCCCAACCAGCGTGTCAGCGACCTCGCCTACAAGGTAGGCTTCCGCGATCCGCGCTATTTCTCCACTTGTTTCAAGAAACAGTTCGGCATCCAGCCGAAGGAGTACCTCGAGAGTCTCACACAGTAATCTCTGCCCACATGGGGGCCGATATTGGTTATAATTATTCATATTTGTTTCCAAAAAAAATATAAATATCCTATTTAGTACTCCGTTTTCATTATAATATTGTACCTTTGCACACGGAATTACCTAATTCTAAATCTTTTTTTTATGGCTAAACAGAAAAAATTCATCCTCCAAGAGAGTGAGATCCCAACACAGTGGTACAACATCCAGGCAGACATGCCCAACAAGCCCCTGCCTCCCATCCACCCGGCTACAAAGCAGCCGCTTGGCGTCGACGACCTGGCACACATCTTTCCCCGCGAATGCTGCGTGCAGGAGTTAGACACGGAGCACCGCTGGATTGACATCCCGGAGGAAGTGCTCGACAAGTACAAATACTACCGCAGCACACCGCTGGTACGCGCCTACGCTCTCGAAGAGGCCCTCGGCACACCAGCCCACATCTACTTCAAGAACGAGTCAACCAACCCCCTCGGCTCCCACAAGATCAACTCCGCCCTGCCCCAGTGCTACTATGCCAAGCAGGAAGGCACGACCAACGTGACTACCGAGACCGGTGCCGGCCAGTGGGGCGCCGCCCTCTCCTATGCCGCCAAGATCTACGGTCTCGACTGTGCCGTCTATCAGGTGAAGATCACCATGCAGCAGAAGCCCTACCGCTCCAGCATCATGCGCACCTTCGGCGCCGTTGTTGAGGGTTCTCCCTCCATGTCCACCCGTGCCGGTAAGGACATCCTGACGAAGGACCCCACCCACTCCGGTTCTCTGGGCACAGCCATCTCCGAGGCTGTCGAGCTGGCCACCACCACTCCCAACTGTAAGTACACGCTGGGTTCCGTGCTCAACCACGTAGGCCTTCACCAGACCATCATCGGCCTTGAAGCCGAGAAGCAGATGGAGATGGCCGGCGAATATCCCGACATGGTGATTGCCTGCTTCGGCGGCGGTTCCAACTTCGGCGGCATCGCCTTCCCCTTCATGCGTCACAAGATCCTTGAGGGCAAGAACATAGAGTTCATCGCTGCCGAGCCCGACAGCTGTCCGAAGCTCACCCGCGGCCAGTTCCGCTATGACTTCGGCGACGAGGCCGGCTATACCCCCCTGCTGCCGATGTACACCTTAGGCCACAATTTCCGTCCCTCTAACATCCACGCTGGCGGTCTGCGCTACCACGGTGCCGGTATGATCATCTCACAGCTGATCAAGGACGGCTACATGTACGGTGTCGACATCCCGCAGCTCGAGACCTTCGACGCAGGTATGCTCTTCGCCCGCACCGAGGGCATCATCCCTGCTCCCGAGAGTTGTCACGCCATCGCAGCCACCATCCGCGAGGCTAAGAAGTGCAAGGAGACAGGCGAGGAGAAAGTCATCCTCTTCAACCTCTCCGGCCACGGACTCATCGACATGCCGTCCTACGAGTCCTTCATCAAGGGTGACCTGCAGAACTACACGGTCACCGACGAGATGATTGCCAAGAACCTCGCCGAGCTCGACAAGCAGTAATCCCCCATCCATTCACGATAATCTCCGCTCAACGCGTGGTTGGGCGGAGATTCTTTTTTATGCAACAATTATGACTGGGAATCCTCGCCCTCGCCTTTTTCATCGACAAAGAATTGTTCCTCTTTCGCAAGCGAGAAACTAACACCTTTGCCAAGTTTGTCGTAGAATGCTTTACGTGAGCGCTTTTCCTTCACAAACATCGCCCTTGTACCTTCGCCACTGGACATGAAGTTCAAGCTATGGTCAATACCCATGTCTCGGGCGACAGCCAGCACATCCTGATTGGCGCCGATGTAGGTAAAAAGCCAGTATTTCTTCTTCAGGTCCTCCACGAGTTTGAATATTCGCTCATGGTTCCATTCTATAGAACACTGTAAAGGATGCCTTCCACGACAGTAAAGGATAGGGGTTTATAAGGGTAAAGTCCTATCTCTTACAACCGAAACAGGCATTACTTACACCCGAAACTGCCATACTTTTCATTGCAGTCATAGTCGGTTTTACTCAAAAAACTTAAAAAATTGGCGATTTCCTTGCAAAATCAAAATTAAACGCTTATCTTTGCAGCACGAAAGGAAACGATTTCCTCCCGCTGAAATGAAAGAGTAGCACCGTAATCGGGTTAGCAAATCAGTTCAGCGGTTTTTTATTTTCGCAGATTACTACTGATGCGATAAAATCGCGTTAGGTATAAATATTCAAAATAGAGTGAGTTCTTTGACAGATTGATTGAGATTGACAGAGTCACGTGGCTTGGTGATGAGTTCCCTTAGAGTGATCTTCTCCAGCGCAGAGATTCTGATCAGCATAGCCACCTCTGTGATGGAGTATGGGCTTTTGTAGTCAGCCTTGATTCTAGCTATAATCAGATAGGCGATGACTGCCACCCAAAGATGAGTCCGCACTGCATTCTCAGAGTAGCCCCACAGGGCTTTCACGACGATGTTCTGCTTGACCCATTTGAAGAAAACTTCAATGTCCCACCTGTGTCTATATAGGCAGGCCACCTCGGATGCACTGATGTCGAAGTTATTCGTGATGAAGACGATTTCTTCCCCTGCTTCTTCATCATAGACGCAGACAGCCCGTATCGGCTCAGGATAGAGTGCAATCGAGTTGGTGGTCAAACGGATGGTGAAGTCACCTGTGACACCAGCATTCCTGTCTGCATCTGACAATTTCCTGTAGCCGAGGATTTCGTATTTCATGTTCTCCTTCGGTCTGGTCACCCAATAGGCACCTGCCAGATGGAATCGGAACAGAGCATCAAAATCCACATACGCCTTGTCCATCATGTAGAAGGCATAAGGCTCAGGTTCAATGACATCCAGCTCATTGCTGTCGTGCCATCTGCCATGCGTAATGTGGATGTTGGCTGGGATGCTCCCGCGAAGGTCAAGCAATGTATGCATCTTCACGCCTCCCTTGCTATATTTCCCCAAAGCCCATGTGGCCAGTTTGATGCTGGTGGATATGGTGGTGGAGTCCAAAGCATACAGGACGTTATCCATGTTTATCTCAGGTATGGCAGTCTTCGAGTACAAAGGTCTGACGATACCGATGAGAAACGTCCCAAGTCCTTCGTAGATGCGATAGTCGCGGTTTTCGTTGGCACGGGAGAGCGAAGGCTGGGTAACAGTGTTCCGAAAGCCGAGGTGATAGAGAATGGGCTTGTGTGCTTCAAGGCACAGGCATATATCACGCAGGGAGCCGCAGCCTGTAATCTGGCCGAACAGCAGGTGCAACAACTGATTGTAGCAGGTCAAGCCCTTCGAATGTCTGTTTCCATGATACTTGGCAACGAGTTTGTCAAACTGATATCGAGGTATGTAATCCACGACTTGGGAGAAAATATAGCTACCGACATTCATAATTATGCAGTTTTTGGACTGCAAAATTACTCTGTCATTTTCAAATCAAAAAATCAAAGATCGCTCTGAAACCCTTATTAACAAAGGGATATATGAAGTTAAATTAAAATTTATCGCATCACTAATATTCGCAGATTTTGTATCTCAGCATCGAACATCGCTTGGTCAATAATGGCATATGGCTTGAAGAGTCCTGTGTTCTTGATTTTACGAACACAGAGATATGCCTTGGCTCCCAACTCTCTACTAAAGTAGGCAAAATATGCAGTCTCAGGATGTTTACCAGGAATAACCTCGCGCCATCCTTCATAATTTGCTTTTTCAATGAAGCCTCTAATATCCTTGTGCGACCTTGTTCTTGAAGGCATTGAAACGGTTGTCCTGAGTATTCTTGCTGACAATGGTTTTTAAATCAGATTTCGTTACTTCAACATCCATTGTAATACCATTGGTGACAGTGAAACGAAGCGGATTATCACGCAAAGAATCAGCCATCAGCATTGTCTCTGCCCGAAGCCTTCGGCTCTCGTTGTAATAGTCCTCTTCTGTACGTTGCTTCTTTGCCATTGTCGTTTATTAAGATTGCAAAATTACGAAAAAGTTATCGAATACAGTTGGTTTTACTCAAAAAACTTAAAAATATACGCTAAAATACTTGCAACTTTTAGAAAATACATTAATCTTTGCAGCATCAGATGTATGTTCTAGCTATTCGATAAAAATGTGAGGCTTTGAGCCTAGTCCTATGCACAGCTTTGGCAAGACTCGGCGGTCTTTCTTCAACGTAATTATCTGAGATGGGGCACTAAGTCAATTTATTCTGGAAAATCACTTAAGTAGATTGGGATAACGTCTTAAGGCAAACTATTACGTGCCTCAAGGCAAATCATCATATGCCTTAAGCCAAATGATGGCGTGCCTAAGGTCACATTAAGTCATACACCTTACCTTAACCTTACGGTAACCTTAGGGTACTCCATCGGTTCTACTGGCTCGGAGAGCCATGTTCTCACGAAGCTGATCGCGATAGAGCCATATCTCACGGGTGTGGTAGTTGCCCTCCACCCCTATTAACGGCAGCACGTAGTCCTGGGCGGTGAAGCCCTCCACAATCAGCAGTCCTGACGCCGTGTCGAGGTGAACGGTCATTGTGTCGCGCTTCTGCTGGTCGACAGGCAGCAGTGGCGTGGGCTCTGTCACCAGTACGGCAGGTGTGCTGTCTGTCCGCCAGTTGACGGGGTTGATGGCGATGCTGCTCTTCGTCCAGCCCCGCATGGCACATGATGTGTCGCGGACGGAATTGTAACAGATGGTGACACCCGTATCGTCAGCGCCCTTGGCAGCCACGATGTGAGGGTGGTCTGCGGCGGGTATGGTGATGCCGATGGCGTAGGCAGCAACCATCCGACGGAAGGTGTCGTCGTCCATCTCCTTCAGCAGCTCCAGCATGATATGGGCTCCCTGACTGAAGCCTGCCAGGAGGAATGGGCGACCGCCGTTGTGGTGCTCCAGATAGTACTTGAAAGCCCGTCGCACATCGTCGAGTGCCAACGGCATCCGGGCGGCTGCCAGACTGTCGCTCTCGAAACTTTGCAGCGAGCACTGCCGATAGTAGGGTGAATAGTAGTTCAGCTGTCCGCTGACCAGTGTATCTACGCCAAGCATCTCGCCGTAGAGGGGTGCACGAAGACTGTCGCTATAGGTGTCGGCATAGTGGCACGTCTCGCCGCTCGGCAGGGCATAATCGCCTGTTTCGGTGGAGATAATGTAAAACAGGTCGGCGGCTGCCTGACGGTCGGTGATGTACCACTGCGAGGCGTCCTGGTAGTCTGGGGCAACGGGAACAGACACGTTTTCCGCCTGCCGGGTCTTACACGAGGTACATAACGCACAGGCTACAAACAGGATGGGTAGATAATTTTTGGTCATATTCTCTTGTTTCTTGGGGATGATCAATAGCCTTTGTTCTGCTCCAGATTGTGGTTGAGGGCAATCTCGGCGGCGGGGATGGGGAAAAGACAGGTGTGACCGTCGCTCTCATCGACCTTGGCGTAGAAGTTGTCACCTTGGAAGAGGCTCTCGTACTGATTGAAGCGGATGAGGTCCTGACGGCGCCAGCCTTCCCAGCAGAGTTCCAGCAGGCGTTCGTCGAGCAGGTTCTGAAGGGTGATGGGCCGAGAGGGCATGTCTGCCCGCCGGCGTACGGCGTCGAAGTCGTCTTGTCCGCCCTTTCCGCTGCGGAACTTGGCCTCGGCACGCATCAGCAGGACGTCGGCATAGCGGAAGAGGACAATGTCGTTCTCCATCAGCTGTCCGGATTTCAAGGCGTTCTTGTCGATCTCGTATTTTCTCATGCGGGCTCCGGCTGTCTCGACGTAAGGGCTGCCGCTGATATCCATATCCACGGCCAGGGGATAGTAGACGAGAGGTGCGCCCGTGCGGTCGGTAGCAAGGCCGTACTTCGGATCCTCGACGGTGTCAGTCCAGTAGTTCAGGTCCAGACGCTTATCCTTATTATCAGTGCCGTAGCCGAAGATCTCCATGACGCGCGGTGTGGCGCATGAGCCATTCTCGCCCCCATAGCCGTAGATGGCGGCATGGCGGTAGTGAAGGGAACGGTAGATGTACTGCTGCTGGTTCTGGTAGAGTTCGCGGTTCATGGGGATGACCCAGATGTTCTCCATAGAGGTCTCGTTGTGGACGGAGAAGTTCGTGGCGTAATCGTCCTCGAGGCGGTAGCCCATAGACTCGATGCGGTCACAGTAGTCTATACAGTCATCCCAGCGCGGAGTGCCGGTATAGACTTCCGCATTCAGCATCAGCTTCGCCATGACGAAGAAGGCGACGGGCAGCGTTACCCGTCCGTAATAGTCGCCATGATGGGCACTCCTTCCTGCTTGGAGATGGGCACAGGCACTCCGCAGTTCATCCTCCACGAAGTCGAACACGTCCTTGCGCTCCGACTGTTTAACGTCGTTCTTCGAGGTCTGGGTGCTGGTGAGGATGGGTACGCGCCCGAAGAGGTCGAGCAGATACCAATAGCAGATGGCGCGGAGCGCCTGGACCTCGGCAGTGTAAATGACCTGTACCTTGGGGTCGAGCATGTCCTGATGGGCCTCAAGTTGTTCGATAGAGCGGTTGCAGAGGGTGATGACTTTATAGAGATAGAGCCAGGAATTATTGAGCAGGGGATGACCTGCGTTCCAGGAGTGGCGGTAGAGGTCCTGCCAGATGCCACCGTCGTACCAGTCGATGCCGCGTGTAGGCAAGATGGCCTCGTCGGAGCCGAAGGTCTGCAGGTCGTAGATGCCGCGGCAGGTGCCCTGCAATCCCTGACCATCCTCACTGCCACCAATATAGTTATATAGGGTGGCAATGGTATTCTGGAAGAGGATATCAGGCGAGGCGTAGGCTTCCTCTTCGGATATCTGGTTGCGCGGGGTCTCTTCGAGACTGCACGCTACGAGCATGGCACAAAAGGAGAGATATAGTATCTGTTTCATATTCCTAGAATTTGATGCTCATTCCGATGGTATAACTGCGATAGACGGGCATGACGTTCTTGTCGTCGATACCCAGCATGCCGTTGATGACGCTCGAGTTGATCATCGGCGTCAGGCCGCTATAGCCGGTGATGGTGGCCAGGTTGTTGACAGAGGCGGAGATCCTGAAGCTCTGCAAGTATTTAGAGCAAATAGGCACCGTCCAGCCGATGGTCAGGTAGTCGATGTTCACGTAGTCGCCGTTCTCCAGCCAGTAGTCGCTGATGGTCTGGTCCTGGATGTTCCGTTCGGGTGCGCCCTCCATCACATTGTAGTTGGGCAGCGAGAGCATGTTTATATAGGTGAGTGCCGTACCATTGTAGATCTTATGGCCGAAGGCACCGTTCATCTGCATGGTCACGTCAAAGTCGCGATAGCGCAGGGCGATGTTCGAACCCATCATGGCCTTGGGGGTAGCCTGTCCGCAGATGTAACGCTCGTCGGTGACATCGTAGTACTTCGAGCCGTCGGTGTCGGTGGCCAGCCCTTTGCAGTGGGGCAGATAGAACACACCCAGCGGTTCGCCCACCACCTGGAAGACCACATCGCTGGAACCATGGAAGCCGGCTCCGTAGAGCGACGAGATGGCACTCATGTCGGGAGCCGTCAGATACTGGCCGTTGTAGTAGCCGTTGAGGGATAACAGGCGGTTGTGCTCGAATGTCCAGTTCATGTTGATGGTCAGGTCGACATCCTTCGTTCGCAACGGGGTGATGCCGAATCCGATCTCCACTCCGCTGTTCTTCATGGAGCCGAGGTTGGCCAGCAGCTTGTCGTAGGTGAATGGCGGCACGGGCACGTCGTAGACATACAGCATGTCGGTGGTCTTCGAGTTATAGTAGTCGACTGACAGCATGATGCGACGGTCCCAGAGCAACAGGTCGAGTCCGACGTTGAAGGCCGTCTTCACTTCCCATTTCAGGTCGGGGTTGGCATTGCGCACGATGCCGAGGGTGATGACGGATGCGCCGTTCATGGGGACGATACCATTAGGTTGCAGCAGCTGCATGGAGTTATAGGAGCCGATGCCGCCCTGGCTGCCGGAGAGACCGAAGCCGACACGCAATTTGCCGACGCTGATGAACGCAGCGTCCTTCATCCACTTCTCCTTGCTGAAGACCCAGGCTCCGCTGACGGAAGGGAAGAAGCCCCAGCGGTGGTTCTCTCCGAACTTCGAGGAAGCGTCGGCACGGGCGTTCGCTGTCAGCGTGTAGCGGTCGAGCAGGGAATACTGGGCGCGGAACAAGAACGACTCCATCTTCGCATCGGTATAATAGGAGTCGGTGCCTTCCCACGGCGTGGCCGCTCCGGCCGACAACTTGTCGTAGCCGAAGGCATCGGTAGAGAAATTAATAGAGGTAGCATAGAATCCAGTGCTTTTCTCCTTTTGCGCCTCTGCCAGCGCCATCAGGTTAAACTCTGCTTTACGTCCCTTGATGGTATAGTCTATCGAGATGTTTCCCAAGCCTTCCTCGCTTTTGTCATTATCCCGATATGCCTCTCCATGGCTCCACACAAAGGTGGGATAATAGTGGGCGTTATTCTCTGTGCTATAGCTGTAGGAACCGAAGGCCTTCATTCGGAGATTCTCCATCAGCTGGACCGTCGCACTCATGTGGATATTGAAGTGTCCGTTATCCTCGTCCTGCTTCATCCGCAACAACGAATTAGGATTATTGATCCAGATGGCTTCCGTCACCTGGTCGTAGCGCCCGTCAGCATTAGCCTCCTCAGGGAAGGTGGGATTGAAAGTCTGTGCAGAATATATCAGTTTCTGCATGAAAGGCAATTGATTGTTCTTCTGGAGTGAGCCGAAGACGCCAAGGTCAACTGTCAGATGGTTGTCGAAGGCCTTCTGCGAGATGTCGAGTTTGGCGATATAGGTATGATAATTATTTGTCCTGATCACCGTCCTATGGTCCATCATACCCACGGAGGCACGATAGTTGGCCGTCTCTGAGCCTCCTCCGAAAGCAATATGGTGGTTCTGTACGAAGCCGGTCCTTTCGATGCTTTTACCAAAATCGGTGTCCGCCCCCTTGTCGATATAGGCGAGCCCTAACGACGAGACCGCCTCACGAAACGCTGTGGCATTGAGCACCCCTACGCGCTTATACACGCTTTCGAATCCGACAGTACCGTCGTAGGAGATATGGAAATGCGACTGACGGCCTTTCTTGGTGGCCACCTCGATGACACCTGCTGCGCCTCGAGAACCATATTGTGCGGTCTCTGAGGCATCTTTCAGAATCGTGAAACTCTCGATATCTGCAGGATAAATGGTCGAGAGGGTTGCCAGGTCGGAGGTCACACCGTCAATGATGACCAGTGGGTCGTTGGCACCTGTCAGCGAGGTTGTTCCCCTGACACGTACGGCACTCACCATCGCCTCCTGATTTCCGCCGGAAGTGACTGTCACACCAGCCGACTGACCACTCAGTGCATCGAGCGACGAGATGACGAGACCTTTGTTCATACGTTCTTCCGTCACCTTATCCACAGCACCGGCCAACGTATTCATACTACCGCTGAAATAACCAACGCGCACCGTGGATACCGTGTCACGCCGTTCCGTCTGCGCCACCATCGTCATAGGCAGGACTGCCATCAATAAAACAATTGCTTTCATGCGTTATTATTTGCCGTCGTGGTTGAGACGGAACTCGTCGAGCTGACGGAAACAATGACGGTTGATGATCTGCTGGAGTTCTCGGTCGGGATTATTGCGAATCAGGCAATCGTAGTCGAAGACCATCAATTCACCGTTTTCCGGGGTATAGGGTTTCCAGGCGGGAAGGCCTTTGATATTCGGATTGCCGTTATGGGCGAACTGTGCCCAGGCACTGCTCATCAGATCGGCCAGCTTCAGGTCGGCAGCCGTAGGCGAAGGCAGTTCGTTGGGAGAGTGATGGAGGGTGTTGAAACAGAACTTCAGTTCGTGGCCGTGGACGGAACCCTTGTTGACGGGCGAACGCCAGGTGAACATATACATGTAGAACTTATTCTTCATGGCATCGGCGGTGATAAGCGTCTTCGGACGGAAGAGCCAGTCGATGCTCACGAGATCCTGAGGTGTATAGTCAGGATAAGCCTTGGCGAAGGACTTGACATAGGCATCGGTCTCGTCGCCGAAGGTCTTCTGGAGCTGCTGGACAGCCTCTGCCTGGGTCATGGGCTGGTCGTACTGCAGACGTTGCAACTCGTTGAAGGTGGTGCCAATCATCACGGGGATTTCTGATGAGAAGGCTGGGAACGTAGGCTGGAAGGGCTGCTGGAGCAGTGTCTCACCGTCTGGGGTAGGACCGAAGCCCCACATCATCGGCGTGCCGGGCTTGCGGGTGCCGATGCTGGCGGCCATAGCCCGCTGGCCTGCGTCATAGAGCTGCTGGTAGGGAATGTCCTTGATACGGTCGACATCTTGCTCTCTGATGCCAAGTTCCTTCAGCACGGCTTTGCCGAGGGCCTGTGTCATAGCGTGGTTGTTCACATTGAGGATGGTGCCACTCATGATGATGGCTTTATGGAAGAGTCCACGGGCCTTGGGCATGCACATCAGGGTGCCCACCTTGCCGCCACCGCCGGATTCCCCAAAGATAGTGACATTCGTGGGGTCGCCGCCGAAGAGTGCAATGTTGTCACGCACCCATTCGAGGGCCTGCACCACATCGAGCATACCGACATTACCAGACTCCTTGTATTTCGGTGAGACAGCCGAGAGATCGAGGAAGCCGAGGATGTTCAGACGATGGTTGACACTGACCACCACCACATCCTTATGGGCCAGACACATACCAGGATTCCAGGCAGACGTGCCCGAGTCGAAGCCACCACCGTGGAGCCAGACCATCACAGGCTTCTTCGCCTTCATATCGGTGGTCCAGACATTAAGCACACAGCAGTTCTTCTCCGACATCTCGTCTTCGCTGAGCTGGCGACCCCAGGTCTGTTGCATGGCCTGAGGCCCCCAATGGTCGCAGGCCCTGACACCCTGCCACTTCTCTACGGGCAACGGAGGCATACAGCGCTCTACCTTGGCGTAGGGGATGCCAAGATAGGCCAGCGATCCCTCCTGAACGATACCACTCACCTGACCTGACGTCGTGCTGACTACCGGCGCCAGGTCGGGCTTAGGGCCCACAATGTCCCTCACCTGCTTTGCCAGTGCCTCCGAGGGTACTGCCTCTCCATCAAACGGCACCAGATACCAGCGCACCGTCCATGAGAGCGACTCCTTCGGCTGCAACAGCTGATAAGCGCCTTGACTCTCGAGTTCGATATGGGCCTTGCCACGGTTCACATAGACTTGGATTTCAGCCTCATCTGGTGCAGGCTGCTCTGGTGTGAGGTCGTCGAAACGCTTCACCAGTAACAGACCTCTGGAACAATAGGCCAGCCAACCCTTGCCGTCGGCATTCACCTTACGGTTCTCGTTACGTTCGTCTGTCTGATACCAAGCCAATCCGTGCTCAGCCTTGAAGTCCATCAGTCCTGCAGGCCAGATGCCGTCTACCGGAGCGTCGAAGAAGATCAGGCCTCCCTCGTTCTGAACGCGTGTCACCTCCCAGGGAGCCACCTTGCGAGGCTGGTCACCCTCATTGTTGATGGTGTAGGTGATCACGATGGCACCGTCTTTCTCGTCAGTGGTGAAGACCTTCCCCACCCTGCACTTCAGGCGCTCAGACACCTCACTAGTCATGCGGAGCGTCTGTCCGTCCTGCTCCACAGTGTAAGGATTCTTGTCGAACTCCTTCACCGGGGGCCAGTTCCATTCCTTCTGAGGACTGGTCCAGAACGTACTGCCAAATGCCTCGGGCCATCTCAGCTGTGAGATAATCTCGCGGTCGTCATACTTGAATGAGAGGATTTTTCCGCCCTTGGCGGCGTCGATGGTCATGGTCAGGTTGCCGCATTTCAGGCTGTACTTGCCTTCCTCGGCATCCTGTTGCGTTGCAGCCGAAGCGCTGATGCTTCCGAAGGCGGCAACAATCAGTAGTGAAAAGAGTAATCGTTTCATAAGTTACTATTTAGTTGATATTAAACCTTTTTTATAATACGCAGAGAAACGGGAAATGCCCAACCGCAGACCTTCTATTTATAGAACATTAACGAAAAAGCGCCCCAGACATAGTCTGAGACGCTCAATCTACCAATAAATCAAAACCTTATGCGATATCAATCTGGCGTGATACCTTCACCTTCTCTTCGACGATCTTCGGGAGTTCGACGGTGAGCACACCGTGCTCGACTTTAGCGGAGATGGCATCCTTCTTCACATCGTCGGGCAGTATCAGCGTCTGCTCAAACTTCGAGTACGAGAACTCACGGCGCAGATAGCGGGTGGTCTTGTCCTCCTCCTTCTTCTCGTTCTTGCTCTCCATCTTCACAACCAGGTTACCCTCGTCGTTGATGTGAACATTGAAATCCTCCTTCTTCATGCCCGGTGCGGCCAGTTCTACGGTGTAGGCTTTGTCGCTTTCTTTCACATTGATGGCGGGTGCTGTTGCATTCACCTTCGGTAAGAACTCCGTGTCAAACAAATCGTTGAACACTGTTGGAATCCAGCTGTTTGATCTCATAATTGGCATCATAATCGTTACCTCCTAATTCTATTTTTAAATGGTTATACATGTTGTCTTTTTTAGCGATTGCCTTGCGGCTTTCACTTACCAATATGCAATCAGAATGCCAGACCACCTTAGTCTGTCATATCGTCAGAAATATATGACAAAATGTCGGAAACAGGATTATTTACCAAAACTCATCTGTGAGAGGATGCTGACGGCCTGCGTCACGGTGGGAACATCGGCAATGACAATGGAACGCTTGCCGTTGGCCTCACGGAAGTTGCAGCGACGAGGATTACTACCCACAAAGTCGAGAATACGGTCGAAAGCCTCACTACGATAGAAAGGACTGTCTGGATTCGACACAAAAAAGAGTGCCAGGCGGTTCTGCTTCAAGACCATCTTCTCGCAGCCAAGACCTTTTCCCAACCTGCGGAGCGGCACCACCTGCATGAGTTCCTCGCCTACATGTGGGACTGGGCCGAAACGGTCTATCAGACGAGTGCGATAGGCTTTCAACTGATCGTCAGTCTGCAGACCGTCGAGTTCTCGGTACAAGAGCATGCGCTCTGAGTCGGAGGGCACGTACTGGTCAGGGAAATACATCTCAAGATCACTTTCGAGAGAACAGTCGGAAACGTAAGACTCTCCACCCAGTCCATCTCTGCGAGAGACAGGAGCAGACTGTCTTTGGGCAGGCCTAAGGGCAGACTCCTCATTACGTATCTCCACCACGGCCTGCTGCAGAATCTTCACATAGGTTTCATAGCCCAGGTCGGCAATGAAGCCAGACTGCTCGGCACCAAGCAGATTGCCCGCCCCACGTATGTCGAGATCCTGCATGGCGATATGAATGCCGGAGCCAAGGTCGCTGAAGTTCTCAAGGGCCTCAAGACGGCGACGGCTCTCAACGGGAAGCGCCGCCAAGGGAGGAGCCAGCAGATAACAGAACGCCTTACGATTGCCACGTCCCACGCGACCACGCATCTGGTGAAGATCGGACAGTCCGAAACGATGGGCACCGTTGATGATGATGGTGTTGGCGTTGGGGATGTCGATGCCGTTCTCGATGATAGTAGTGGAAAGCAGTACGTCGTAGTCATAATTGATGAAGTCGAAGATCACTTGTTCCAGTTCCTCTGGTTTCATCTGTCCGTGTCCTACGGCAATACGGGCATCGGGCACGTACTTGTGTATGATTTCCTTGATGTCTTGAAGGTCGTTGATACGAGGATTGACAAAGAACACCTGTCCGTTGCGCGACATCTCGAAATTCACGGCATCGGCAATGATTTCGGCTCCGAAGGTATGGATTTCCGTTTGGATGGGATATCGGTTAGGCGGTGGCGTCTGTATGATACTCAGGTCCCGGGCTCCGACGAGAGAGAACTGAAGCGTACGGGGAATGGGCGTTGCCGACATCGTCAAGGTATCGACATTGGTTTTCATCTGGCGCAGTTTCTCCTTGGTGCTGACGCCGAACTTCTGTTCTTCGTCGATGATGAGCAGCCCCAAATCCTTGAACAACACATTCTTGCCGATGAGTTTGTGCGTACCTATGATTATATCTATCTTGCCGTCGGCCAGGTCTTTCAGTATGGCTGTAGTCTGTTTGGCAGAACGGGCACGCGAGAGGTACTCCACCCGTACAGGCAAATCCTTAAGGCGGGAGGAGAAAGTCTGATAGTGCTGATAGGCCAACACCGTAGTAGGCACAAGCACCGCCACCTGCTTCGAGTCGCAGGCCGCCTTGAAGGCAGCACGGACGGCCACCTCCGTTTTGCCGAAGCCCACGTCACCACATACGAGACGATCCATCGGACGAGCCTGTTCCATGTCGGCTTTCACGTCGTTGGTGGCCTTCAACTGGTCTGGAGTGTCCTCATAGAGGAACGAAGCCTCCAGCTCATGTTGCATGAAAGAGTCGGCCGAGAAGGCAAAGCCCTTCTGCCTGCGACGTGCAGCATAGAGTTTGATAAGGTCACGGGCAATATCCTTGAGCTTCGTCTTTGTGCGCTCCTTCATGCGTTCCCACTGACCTGTACCGAGATGTGAGAGCCGAGGCGCCTCGCCGCTTTCCTGAGCCTTGTACTTGGAGACCTTGTACAGAGAATGGATGGAGACGTAGATGGCTCCCCCACCCTCGTACTGTATCTTGATCATCTCCTGATAGCTGTCACCCTGCGGCATACGCACAAGACCTGCAAAACGGCCGATACCGTAGTCGATATGCACCACGTAATCGCCAGGTTCAAACTGTTGGATTTCCTTCAGCGTCAGGGCCACCTTACCAGAGCGGGCCTTGTCGGAGCGGAGATTGTACTTATGGAAGCGGTCGAAAATCTGATGGTCGGTAAAGACGCATATCATCAAGTCATCGTCGACAAATCCCTCGTGGAGCGTCTTTTCCACAGGCGTGAACACCGTCTCAGATAAAATCTCCTTCAGTCGTTCGTTCTGCTTCTGACTGTCGGCACAGATAAAAATCTGATATCCTTTCTGCAGGAAACTCTCAAACGACTCCTTAAGCAGGTCGAAATTCTTGTGGAATTGCGGTTGGATAGAGATATTAAACTGAAACGTAACGAGTGACGACTGGAAACTGGATGGTCGATGGCCGATCTCAATACGGCGGATCCTTACAGCATCACTCATAAACTGCGCACCAGTGACAAGCATCGTCTCACGGCGCAACCGCTTCTCCATCTCAGCACGCTCCATCTCCGTGGCCCCTTCCATCTGCTCTACCAAAGCCTGAGAAGAGAAGCCCTCCTGATAGGTCCGGTCGATAGCATCGCGGACATAAAGGAAGTTCTTTGTCACTAGCAGCACGTCATCAGGTACGAACGACAGGAACGGTACCATTTCGTCTGCGCCCATCGCCAACTCTGGCACAATCTCCACCCGCTGCTGACTCTCCCGCGAGAGCTGATTCTCCACCTCAAACGTACGAATGGAGTCGATGTCGTCACCAAAGAAGTCGATACGATAGGGGTATTCACAACTGAATGAATACACGTCAAGGATTGAACCACGCAAGGCAAACTGTCCTGGTTCGTAGACATAGTCCACCTCACGGAAGCCAAACTCATGGAGTGTTTTCTCTATCTCAGAAACAGCAATGGCCTGATTCCTCTCCAGCGTCAGCATCCGGGTGTCGAGTGTTTTCTTTGAGATCACAAGTTCGGCAACAGCCTCAGGGTAAGTGACGATGAATACCCCTTGGGAATGGTCGGAAGAAGTATTCAGTCTTGCAAGAACCTCCGTGCGAAGGATCTCACTGGCTGGGTCACGCTGGGCATACTTGATAGCTCGACGGTAACTGCTGGGAAAGAACAACACGTTAGTCGTACCCATCAGCTGCGTCAGGTCGTGATAAAAATAGCCCGCCTCCTCGGCATCCTGCATGATGAAGAGCATTCTTTTGCTGCACTTGGAAGCCAGACTGCCGAACAACATCGGAGCCGAAGAAGCCAACAAGCCTTCAAGAAAAATCGTCGTCATCGAGGATTTTTCCAGTTCCTTCGCCAGTGCCGTCACCTGCGGCAACTTAGCATATTTCCTCTCTAATTCCTGTATATTCATTAGAAATTGTGTGCAAAATTACTAAAAATTCTGAGATTAGCGTATGCTTATTGCAGAATTTTATTAACTTTGCAGCGTAATTCATGAGATTATGCATAAAAGTGACAGTATAGTCATAATACCCACCTACAACGAGATGGAGAATATCAGCAAAATCATCCATGTTGTATTCTCCCTGGAAAAATGTTTCCACATACTCGTGATTGACGACGGCTCCCCCGACGGGACAGCAGCCATCGTCAAGGGACTGATAGCAAAAGAATTCGGCGATCGTCTCTTCTTAGTGGAGCGCAACGGAAAACTGGGACTTGGCACAGCATACATCACAGGATTCAAATGGGCATTGGAGCACGACTATGAGTACATCTTTGAGATGGACGCTGACTTCAGTCACGACCCGAACGACCTGCCCAGGCTCTATGCTGCCTGTCATGATGAGGGCTACGACTTGTCGATAGGCAGCCGCTATGTGTCAGGTGTGAATGTTGTCGACTGGCCCATCGGACGCATACTGATGAGTTACTTTGCCTCGAAGTACGTACGCATCGTCACAGGCTTCAAGGTACATGATACTACGGCCGGATTCGTGTGCTACAAGCGCCGTGTGCTTCAGACCATCGAGCTCGACAAGATACGTTTCAAGGGCTATGCCTTCCAAATAGAGATGAAATATACCGCCCACAAGATCGGTTTCAAGATCAAGGAAGTATCGGTGGTTTTCGTGAACCGTAAGGAGGGTATCAGTAAGATGTCTGGCGGTATTTTCGGAGAGGCATTCTTCGGCGTGATAAAACTGAAGTGGGACGGATGGACGAGGAAGTATCCGAAGATTCCCAATTCATAGTTTTCGATTTACAGATGATGACACTTTTGTATAGAACATATCAGATTGTTATCGGGTTTCCGGTTCTGATCATTATCACTATTATCACAGCTTTAGAGGTGGGTATCGGCACAACCATCGGCAACGGTCATTTCTGGGGCTACTACCCTGGACGTTGGTGGGCCAAGATTATTCTTTGGGCTTTCCTGATACCTGTGAAGGTGGAGGGGCGTGAACAACTGGAGAAAAACCGCAGTTATGTGTTCGTGGCCAACCATCAGGGCATCTTCGATATTTTCCTTATCTACGGTTATCTGGGCCGTAACTTCAAATGGATGATGAAGCAACAATTAGGAAAGATTCCCTTTGTGGGTTATGCCTGCAGGAAGTCGCACCAGATATTCGTTGACAAAAGCGGTCCCAAAAAGATCAAGAAGACTTACGACACGGCTCGTGAGATCCTACAGGAGGGTTACAGTGTGACGGTATTCCCAGAGGGTGCCCGTTCGTTTACCGGGCATATGGGAATATTCAGGAAAGGGGCTTTTGCACTGGCCGACGAGCTTCAGCTGCCAGTAGTGCCACTGACCATCAACGGCTCGTTCAACATCCTGCCCCGCACCAGAGGATTTATCAACATCATCAACTGGCATCCGATGCAGCTGACGATTCATCAACCCATCTATCCCACGGGCAAGGGACCAGACAACATAGAAGCCATCAAGAACCAAGCCTACGATGCTGTCATGTCGGCACTCGTCCCAGAATATCAAGGCTATATTGAGAACCCAGACCAATGATTGCACGAGCCCCTTACCTCTTCCTGCTGCTGATACTCATACCCGATCTGTACTTTGACCGGCACTATTGGCGTCATCGCCTATCACCAGGGAAAAGGTTCTTATACTGGCTGCCGTCTATCGCACTTGTCGTCTATACCCTTGCGCTGACCAACGTGAAGAACTTCATACCCGACAATCCCACCTTATTATATATATATCTGCTACTACTCGGACTGATTGCCGTGCCAAAGGCAGCGTTCATGCTCTGTTCCGTAACGGGACTGGCCACGTGTAGGCTGTTTCGGACACACAAAAATTATGGAAATCTCGTAGGTCTGCTCTGCGTACCTGTCATCTGGTACATTGTGTTCTACGGTTCGTTCATCGGCTTCAACAAGTTGGAGGTGAACTACCAAGAGTATTCCTCCCCAGATATTCCCAAGGAGTTCGATGGATATAAGATCGTGCTTTTCTCCGATGCACATGTCGGCTCCTATACGGAGCGCAATCAATACGTATTGCAACGGGCCGTCAACAGCATCAATGCCCAGCACCCAGACATGATAGTGTTCACAGGCGACCTGCAGAACACTCAACCGCCTGATCTGTACCGCCACATGGATGTGCTGAGTACCCTAAAAGCGAAAGACGGGATTTTTTCCGTACTCGGCAACCACGATTATGGCGACTATATCTGTGGAAACACTGCCCAGAAGGTGGCCAACTTCCGTGAGACCATCAGCCGGGAGAAACAATTGGGATGGACATTACTCCTGAACGAGAACCGGAAGATCGAACGTGGCAAGAGTCACATCATCATCGCCGGTATGGAGAACGATGGCGACGGCATCAAATTCCCTCAGAAGGGTGATGTTAACAAGACGCTTCATGATGTTTCTACTACCATCCCTCACAAGGGGAAACCGGAGGTGGCTCCCTTTATCCTCATGCTCGAGCACGACCCTTCTGCCTGGCGGCGGAAGATTATACCCGACGGTCGTGCCCAACTGACTCTCAGCGGGCATACACATAAGATGCAATTCTCAATCTTCGGTTGGTGTCCGATGACACTCACCGATAAGGAGGTCAATGGCTGGTATGAAGAAGGCAACCAGTCACTTTTCGTCACGGCCGGCCTCGGTGGTCTCATCCCCTTCCGTTTCGGCTCCACCGGCGAAATTGTCGTTCTCACTTTGAGAACGCGATAACAATATATTATTTGCACTCGCCGTCGCCGTAGACGTAGGGGAAGGCACCACTCTGGTAGTCGAAGATCTCATCTGGACAGAAGAAGCGTGCCAATTCAATCTGAGCATTCGATGTAGAGTCGGAAGCATGGACGATGTTCTGCTGGTTGCTGACTGAATAGTCACCACGGATAGTGCCAGGGGCAGCCTCACGACCATTAGTGACACCCGTCATCGTGCGCACCACCTGAACGGCATCTACACCAGAGATGGCCAGTGCGATGACTGGTGATGTCTGCATCGAAGCAGCCAATGCTGGGAAGAACGGGCGGTCAACAAGATGTGCATAATGTTCACGGAGGATCTCGTCGCTCAACTGCATCATTTTCATACCGGAGATGCGGAGTCCACGACGCTCAAAACGGTTCACAACTTCACCAATCAGTTGCCTCTGTACACAACTGGGCTTCAATAATACTAATGTTGTTTCCATACTGCAAGAATATTTAAAGGATTAGAAAATCAACTGCAAAAATACGAATAATTATTTAGAAATCCAAATATTATGGGCAGAATAACAGCAAATGTTAATCTCAATATATTTACACCCCATTACATATTAAGAAGTGTTGCCAATATTTCCACACAATGTTATAGAGAAAAAGAATAAAAGTGACTATCTTTGCACCCAAATTGGAATGAGATATGGTACATATTGGTAGTTTAATAGAACAGGAACTTCGCAGGCAAGAAAGAACCGTAACTTGGTTTGCGAACAAATTGCACTGTGACAGAACAAATATCTATAAGATATTCAAAAAGCAGAGTATTGATACGCAATTACTTGAGAAAATCAGCGACATCCTTCAACACAATTTCTTCATTTACTTTATTAATAAGGTTTAATTTATTACCTGTATTAGACAAATCTACTACACAATAGTCGCCTTATTGTCCACATATTATTGCTCAATGTTTTAAATTATGTTAGTATCTTTGCAGCAAAATAATTACTAACTTTAAAATTTTCAGATTATGATTAAAAAGAGTTTAAATTTATTAATGAGAAAAATCAGTATTATGCCCATTATGCTGATGGCTGTAATGAGTGTTGGACTTATATCATGCGGAGGTGACGATGATGGTGATGATACAGGTGGTAGTAGTAGTGCCTTAGGAGATTACTATTTCCAGTGTGAAGTTGTTGACAGAGGAACTTTTTCTGATGCGCAGGCTAGTCAGTTCATGGGAGCCTTGAATTCGGAGCTGCCTGTTATGGAAGCTTACACCAAAGATCAAGCAATCTATGTATTTGACAGAAGTGTTGAAGATATAAGAGTTACTTATAGTGGTGCCAACGATTTTGAATTATCATTCAGAATCAAATTAATGCTTAAAACATCAACTATAAAATCCAAAGTGGTTTCTATAAAACGAAATGGATGTACGGTCAATTAAAATTGTAAAACAATATAAGGAGGTCATCTATGATCTCCTTTTTTTAGCGACTTGAAATGACAAGATTATTTTTAGCATTTTTGCTAAATACTATATGTTTGGTCAACATAAGCGCAATTCCTGCCTTTCCAAGAAAAGTAAAAATGAATATAAATGGCAAAATTGCGCAAGTGAGTTTGTTTGGTGATGAGCATTCAAAACGAGTGGAAAACGAGGAAGGATATACTATTATTCAGAATGAAAAAGAAGAATGGGTCTATGCCACTCTTGATAAAATGGGACAATTAGTACCATCAATTTATAAGGTAGGTACCATTTCATCAGATTTGACTCATTTCCTGTCATCACATCCTTTTCATTTATCTGGAGAAAAACAATCTATCGTAAACAATATTCGCAAAGCTCCAAGACAACCAGCAATAGGGCAGCGCAGGATGCTCATCATCATGATGGAATTTCCAGACAGAAAGTTCACAAAAAGCGCAGAAGATTTTGACAGTCTGTTTAATCAATCCGGCTATTGTGATGATAATGCACAAGGGAGTGTCAGGGATTTCTTCTACCGCTCTTCATATGGTCAATTAGTACTGTCATGTGATGTTTACGGACCGTACCAGACAACTAAGTTAATGAGTAACTACGGGAAGAACGCAATATTAGGTGGAGGAGACAAGGATCCTACAATTTTATTTGAAGAAGCAATAGAAAATGTTTCAAAAGATGCCAACTTGCGCGATTATGATGGAGACAAAGACGGTTTCATAGACAATGTACATATAATATATGCAGGATATGGCGAAGAGGCAGGAGGCCCAACTAATGCCATATGGGCACACGAAGCAACGTTCTCAACGCCATACGAGATACAGGGGATCAAGATTGACAGATATTCTTGTGCAGCAGAATTGCGAGGGAATTCTGGGAACGGTATTTCTCGTATCGGTCCCCATTGCCATGAAATAGGTCATGCTTTGGGAGCAATGGATTTCTATGATACAGATTATAAAGATGGTGGACAATATTTTGGCACTGGTGATTGGGATTTAATGGCTTCAGGTAGCTGGAATAACGATGGTATCACACCGGCAGATTTGAATCCTTATGTAAAATCTTATTGTTATGGATGGATAGATACTCATCCGTTACCAGAAGGAAATGTAATTATTTACCCTTCTGACGAAGATAAAGATAGTTACTTTTCAATAAGAAATGGTCAAGAACTATATCTGTTTGAGAACCGAAACCCTAAATATTTTAGTGACGGTTTACCAGGGAAAGGTTTATTGATTTTCCATGTACATTCTGAAATAGAAGAAGCAGGAAATAAAATTAATGTTTCCTCTCCCCAGATGTGTTACATAGTGTGTGCTTCAGCCAAAAAGAATAAACCCGGGAACTCAAATAATGACTATGGTGACATCAATTCTGAGAGTTGTCCATATCCAGGAAATACTGAAAACACGGAATTTAATAAGAATTCTACTCCTATGGCTTTTTGGTGGGATCGAAGTGATTGTAGAATTATGTTACATGATATTCAGTTAGATGTGGAAGGTTATATAAGCCTGTACAATGACTATAGCGCATCAAGTAAAGAAACGACAGCAACTAAAGAGTTATTCTTTGACGGATTTGAAGAACAAGGTATATACTCTTTATTATCATCCTCAAAACCAGCCTGGGAAAGGGTAAAGAGTTCATATTTGGTTGACATGGTTGTAGGTCGTCCTACTCCATACGAAGGTGAATATAGTTTGCAATTGTCTGCTAAAAATAGTATTGGTAGTTCCGTAAGTAAAATAGGTTTCCAAAGTACAGCCTCTTTGGATGCAACAACTATACAGCTGTCAGGTTTCTTCATTTCAAAGGGGTTAAATAAACTGCAGTCAAATCTTCTTAGAGTAGGTTGGTGTCCAACTGGGAACGGTGAATGGGAATTTTATGATTACGAGGTTCCCGTGAATGATGTTTGGACACCATTTGTTTTGAAAATACCACCTTCTACCATGTTAGACTTCTCTATTGAAGGAACAGCACTAGGGGGAAGCGTCTTGGCTTTGGACAACATAAAAGTTGAGCAAATAATTACCACTAGCAATAAAGGAATAGATTTCCACAAATTACCAATCAGCAAAGAAATATATGACTTATCGGGGAATCGTAATAATAGTCTTCGAAAAGGTCTTAATATAGTTAGAGAAAGTGATGGAACTATAAGAAAAATATTTGTAGGTCAAAAATAATCAGAGATTAGCGGCGAGGAAGCGGCGGACGAGTTCTAGGGGGAGGCCGCGACGGCGGGCATAGTCGAGGAGTTGGTCTTCACCGATTTTACCAATGGAGAAATAACGGGACTTTGGATGGGCGAGCATCAGGCCAGAGACACTGGCGTGCGGCTTCATGGCACCACTCTCTGTGAAGTGGATACCAATCTGATGCATATCGATAAGTTCGTCGATCAAGAAGTTCAGACTGGTGTCTGGCAATGAGGGATAACCGACGGCGGGACGAATGCCCTGAAACTTCTCCACAAGCACCTCAGGGATGGTCAGATGCTCATCCTTAGCATAGCCCCAATACGCTTTCCTCACCTGTTCGTGCATCCGTTCTGCGGCAGCCTCAGCCAGACGGTCTGCCAACAGTTGGGCCATCATCTTCTGATAGGGATCGGCATCGTCGGTCTCAAGGCCGATATCGACGGAGGTTGCGAAAAGGCCTATTTTAGAGGAGGAAGGACTTGAGAAGTCAGCAGACATGTTCTGAGGAGAAATGAAATCGGAGAGACAGAGGTAGGGAGGATTGCCCCGTTGCTGACGCAGACAAGGTATCTTACCGACTACTAGCTCCTGATTACCGACTGCTCTACGAACTACAATATCATCCCCATCGCTATAGGCATCAAAGAGTTCGAAGAGGCCATAAGCATGATAGCGACTCTCCAACTCTGTCAACAGGGCTTCAGCCTCATCACGCAGACGATCTTTCTCTGCCTGCTCCTTAACCTGCCAGGCGAAAAAGAAATACACCCAGTTGATATAAGGTCTGAGTTCTGATATCTCGTAAACAATCTTCATCGGAAAATGACGGGTTGGCCGATATAGGTAGTGTCCACCCTACCCTGCTCATAGACAGTGTGGCCATTGCAGAGTGTGCGCTCCACACGCCAGAGGTACATGTGTCCCTCCATCGGACTCCAACCACAACGGCTCTGGATAATGTCCTTCGTCACCGTCCATCCTGTGTTGGGACGTACCAACACAATATCCGCCTGATATCCCTCACGCAGGAAACCGCGGCCTCTGACGTCAAAGAGCCGGGCTGGATTATGACACATCAGCTCGACGAGGCGCTCTAAAGAAAGTACCCCTTGGTCTACCAGTTCAAGCATCGTGACAAGCGAGAACTGTATCATCGGCATACCGCTGGCAGCACGGGCACAACCGCCCTCTTTTTGAGATAGCAAATGGGGCGCATGGTCTGTACCTATGACGGTGATACGTCCGTCGTTCAGGGCATCACGCAGCGCATCACGATCGCGCTGGCTCTTGATGGCGGGATTGCACTTGATACGAGTGCCAAGGGCGTTGTAGTCACGATCGGAGAAATAGAGGTGGCTCACTGTTGCCTCAGCAGTGACACCTTGAACATTGTTCAAGAGCTCGAGTTCTTTGGCGGTACTGAGGTGGGCCACGTGGAGACGAGCATGATGCTTTTTGGCCAGTTCAACAGCCAGACGGGTACTCTCATAGCATGCCTCCTCGCTGCGAATATCCGGATGATGAGCGACCTTCGGATCATCACCATAGAGACGCTTCGCCTCTGCCATATTGCGGTTGATGATGCCCGTGTCCTCACAATGGGCCATGATAGGCATAGGTGCAGTGGCAAAGATGCGCTCCAGAGCCTCTCTGCGGTCAACGAGCATGTTACCCGTTGAAGACCCCAAAAAAAGTTTGATTCCCGGAATGCGATGGATATCAAGCTGTGGGAAAAGGCTTGTATTGTCATTCGTGGCTCCGAAGAAAAAACTATAGTTCACGTGACTCTTCCCTGCAGCCAGGGCGAACTTTTCCTCCAATGCATCAAGCGTCGTTGTCTGTGGCACGGTGTTGGGCATGTCGAAATATGTAGTGACTCCCCCTGCGGCTGCCGCACGGCTCTCACTTTCCATATCGGCCTTCTCTGTCAGGCCTGGCTCACGGAAATGCACATGGTCGTCGATGATTCCGGGTAGCACAAAACAACCCGAAGCGTCGATGACTTCGTCATAAGACGCTTCGGGCATATAGTTTCCCTCAATTATCCAAGTTATTTCTTCATTCTCAATGACCAATGAGCCATTGAATGTCCTGCCTTCATTGACAAGCGTGCCTCCTTTAATCAGTATTGCCATTACTTCTGCGGAAGGCTGAGTGGCGGCAACTGCATGGAGTCGGGCTCTGCCTGTGGTGCAGGCTGCTGCTGAACAGCTGGTGCCTGAGTCACATCATCAACCAAACCATTCTGGCGGGCCTGTATCTCGTTGGCCGCCTGATAGTACTGCTTCACGTAGGGATCCTCCTTGAACTTCTTGGTGGCCTTGCTCATAATATCCTCAATCTGAGGGGTAAGCACGGGATAAGGATAACTGCCCGTGAGCATCATGAAGACACCCGGACCAAGCACATTGTCGAAGTTCTCAACAATGAAGTTCGTCACCAGTGAGTCTTCCTGCTGTGCCAAACGCGCTGCCTCCACAGAGAGTTGACGGTTAATGACATCTTCATCGATGCCGTCAAGCAACATCTGACTCTGCTTGTGCGACAACTCGTTAAGTTCATTGCCTATCTGGTCGTGACGCTTAATAAACTGATAAAGCTTATCGTTCAGCGGAGAGCCGCTGACACTGCGACCTGTATTGTCGATGCGTATCTCTATCTCGCCTTTTTCTATGACGACAGGCATCATCAGCGACTCGTCGTCCATATACAGCGTAGCCAGTTTGACGGTATCCAGGAGGCCGACAAAGCGGAATTTGCCATGGACTACGTCACAGGAGTCCATATTCTTCAACTCCTGATCCTTCACCGTTTTCAGGTAAAGTTTGCTGCCATCCAGCGATGATACTGACGAAGAACCCTGTATCGAATATGATTCAGCACAGGACGTCAATATGGCCAAAACAGCAAAGATATATAGTACCTTATTCATAAATTCACACGTTTCGTGGCGCAAATGTACAACGATATATTGAAGTAGAAAAAAAAATTTGCGCATTTTAAAACAAATGCGCACTCTTTTATAGTTTTTTTGAAGAAGTATCCGTCTCTTTGGCCAACTCACTGTCAATTCGATGGGTTGAATACAGTTGCAATATGGCGGCAACCAGCAGAGTCAGCACCCACTTATTATATATATAGGTAATATAGTCGATATGACTGAGTCCGAAGACATTCCCCATGCTTGCAAACATCAGCAGGGCTGACAACAAAAACAGCACATCGCTCAGAATCATCATCCTCCGCAGACGGCGTATGACAAAATTGTTACCCTCATAGCGCTGCAATAACTGCATGGATGCAAAAGCCAAAGCTCCGACAGCAAAAACATAAGGAGCCCCCTTCCAGGCCAACAGACTTGCTCCCGCACCAATGACCATCAACAGAGCACCAGCCAAAAAGACTATTGTCTGGACTTTATTCAGCTTTCTCATTGCTATCGGTCTGATCCGATGAAAGGTCTTCGTTTTCCCGTAGCACGAAGATATCCTCATCATCGGTTTTCATGAAGTATCGCTCCCTAGCAATCTTCTCCATTGCCTTCGGATTACGGTCCAATTCCCTAATCTTAGCCTGGTCACGCTGATAATCTGCATGATAGCGGGCTTTCTCTTCTGTCAGTTCATCTATGCGCTGACGGTTCTTCATGTGACTCCAAACGCTGTTCTCATCAAGGAAGCCCACGATGAGCACACCAACAATAAAGACCACTGCATATTTCAGAGCCTGAGACCTCCAGATACGGAGGACATTCGTTTTTATTCTGTCTATTACTTTCATTTTCGTTTGCAAAGATAATAAAAAGAGGTGAGAGGTAATAGGTAAGAGGTGAGAATATGACACCTTTTAACTCCCTTTAACGCCTTTGTCTACTTAAACTCCATTAATATTTGTATCTTTGCACCACAATTAATCAATAACGAATATGGAATACATCGTATCAGCCAGGAAATACCGTCCGATGACCTTCGACACTGTCGTGGGACAGGAAGCCCTGACCACGACTCTGAAGAACGCCGTTAAGAGCGGAAAGCTGGCTCATGCCTACCTCTTCTGCGGTCCCAGAGGCGTAGGCAAGACCACCTGTGCCCGCATCTTTGCCAAGGCCATCAACTGCCAGCACCCAACTGCAGACGGCGAGGCCTGCAATGAGTGTGAGTCGTGCCAGTCGTTCATCGAACAACGTTCGCTGAACATCTTCGAACTAGACGCAGCTTCCAACAACAGTGTAGAACACATCAAGACTCTGATGGAACAGACGCGAATCCCACCTCAGCTGGGAAAGTACAAAGTGTTTATCATTGACGAGGTACACATGCTTTCTACGGCAGCCTTCAACGCTTTCCTTAAGACGCTTGAGGAACCGCCCGCACATGTCATCTTCATTCTTGCCACTACGGAGAAACATAAGATTCTGCCAACTATCCTCAGCCGTTGCCAGATTTACGACTTCGAGCGTATGACCATCTGCAATACCGTAGACCACCTCAAGAACGTGGCCAGGCAGGAAGGCATCACCTACGATGAGGAGGCTCTCGCTGTGATTGCCGAAAAGGCCGACGGTGGTATGCGCGACGCCCTGAGTATTTTTGATCAGGCTGCATCATTCTGTCAGGGAAACATCACCTATGAGAAAGTTATCGAGGACCTGAACGTGCTCGACTCGGAGAATTATTTCCAGATCATTGATCTTTCTATTAATAATAAGGTGAGTGATGTGATGGTGCTACTCAATACAGTCATCAACAAGGGTTTCGACGGCGGACTGCTTATTCAGGGACTTGCCAAGCATGTGAGAAACGTGCTGATGGCCAAGGATCCGCAGACACTGCCCCTTCTCGAGGTGAGCGACCAACAGCGCCAACGCTATCAAGAGCAGGCCAAGCACTGTCCCACAACATTCCTTTATCAGGCCCTCAAGCAGATGAACCAGTGTGACATTAACTACCGTCAAAGTTCCAACAAACGTCTCCTGGTGGAACTGACGCTGATAGAAATCGCTCAGATTACCCAACCTGACGAAGGAACAGACGCTAGCGCGGGGCGCCGCCCCAGAAGATTAAAATCCCTGTTCAAGCAACTGATACAGCAGTCTCAGCCCAGGAAAGCGGCTCCGCAGGTGGCCGCGGCTAAGACTGCCGTATCCAAAGAGGTTAAGCAGACTAGTACAACTAGTCAGACTAGCCAAACTAGTAATAATAGCAGCGCAACTACCAGCCCATCCATAAAGGCTGCCAATATCGGTTTCTCATGGGGCAGTCTGCGCAAGAAGCCCTCCAAAATAAATCTCATCCCCGGCACGGTCAGCACCCCATTAGAACAGCAGACCGATGCCGTCTTTACCCAGGAAGACCTGGAACTACAGTGGATGTCAATGTGCAACCGCATGCCACAGGAGTATAGCGGCATAGCCACGCGTATGAAAAACATGAACCCTACTATCACTGAGTTCCCTCAGGTTGAGGTGGTTGTCGACAATACCCTCATCCAACAAGAGATGGAGAACTTCAAGGGACGCATCATCAAAACCCTCATCAACAGCCTTCACAATGAGAGCCTAACCCTTGAGATTCGGGTGGCTGAGCAGAAGAACCGCGTACGACTCCTCACCCGCCGCGAACAGTTCGAGGCATTGAGCAAAGAAAATCCCGCCGTAGAAAAACTGCGGCAGGAATTCGATCTTGAGTTGGCTTAATGCCGACTACTCTCCTATGAACTTTCTGATTGTCGTCAGACAGAGTTCACTGCTTACAGGCTTAGCCAGGAAGTCGTTGCAGCCTGCCTCCAGCGCCAGCTGACGATCACTATCAAAGGCATTTGCCGTCAAAGCAATCACTGGTAGGTCAGGACGAATTTCCTTGATGGCCTTGGTGGCCTCAAGACCGTCCATAACAGGCATCTTGATGTCCATCAGCACGATGTCAAAGTCATTCTTCTCTACCATTTCGACAGCCTCCTTGCCATTCTTGGCACGTTCATACTGATAGTACTTTTTCAGAATGTACGTCATCAGGATGAAGTTGCTGTCATTGTCTTCTGCAACTAGAATCTTTTTCATATTTACTTCTTTTACTTTCTTACATTTATTACTTAGCCAGTCTGTCTTTCCACATCTTGCTCATATCCTCCAAAGTCTTACCCTTCGTCTCAGGCACAAGACGCCATACGAATAGTGCGGCCACGACACAAATGATGCCATAGAGGCCGTATGTGAACCAGTGGCCGAAGTCATCACCCTCAGTCAGGTGCATATTGAACATCGGGACAAAGGTTGAACTGACGATGAAGTTGAAAATCCACTGGAAAGCCACAGCTATGGCAACAGCACCACCACGGATGGTGTTGGGGAAGATTTCTGCGATAAGCACCCAGGTGATGGGTCCCCACGAGAACATGAATGAAGCCGAATAGATGAGCAGTGAGGCTGCGGTGACCAGTGCAAGGCTGTCATTACCAAAGGTAACTGCCACTCCGAATGCGCCCAAAGCCATACCCAGCGAACCAGAGATGAGCAGAGGCTTGCGCCCCCACTTCTCAACGGTAAACACAGCCACGAGCGTGAACGAAATATTGATGATACCCATGAATACGGTCAACATCATTGGGTCGTCCATACCCATGTCGCCAAAAATACGTGGTGCGTAGTAGAGAACGGCGTTGATTCCCACAGCCTGCTGGAACACGCTAAGCATGATTCCTACGAAGATACACAGAGCACCATAGGTCATCAGCTTCTCGGTCTTTACTACCATTGTATCTTTGATGTCCTGAAGAATCTGCTGGGCTTTCAACGATCCATTGATCTTAGCCAGAATACCCTCGGCCTTCTTGTCCTGTCCAATAGATACCAGATAACGTGGCGTTTCAGGAACAAAGCAGATGAGCAGTGCGAAGAGTCCTGCTGGTACGGCTTCACTACCGAACATATAACGCCAGCCTGTAGTCACCGTCCACTGAGCGGCGGGATTGATGGCTGCCAAACCCTTTCCCATCTCCTCCACCAGCGGCTGGATGTGATCGCCAAGGATGAAAAAGTTCACGAAGTAAACTACCAGCTGACCGAAGATGATCGCGAACTGGTTCCACGACACGAGCATACCTCTGATATTTGAGGGAGCCACCTCACCGATGTACATCGGGCAGATGGCTGATGCCAGACCGACACCGATACCACCTATCACACGGTAGATGTTGAACATAATGAGCAGCGAGTAGGTCGGTGTGCCATGCTCGAAGAACAGGAACTCAGGCTCCATCGATCCGAGTGCCGAGATAAAGAACAGCAGACCTGCGATGATGAGCGACTTCTTACGGCCAAGGTTCGTGGCAAGGAATCCGGAGAGTGCCGATCCGATGATGCATCCGATCAGTGCCGAGGCAGAGGTGAAGCCATGCCACCCGTCGGTGTAAGCAAAATCCTTTGACTCCATGAAAAATGCCTGCAGACCCTTTTCTGCACCTGAAATGACGGCTGTGTCGTAGCCGAAGAGCAGGCCGCCCAAAACTGCGACCATCACGATACTGATGAGGTAGGCTTTGCTACCTGTTTCTGTTTGTTGATTCATTTTTCTGTTGTTTATGTGTTAATTTGAATTGGCTTTTAGGAAATTGTTGCAAAAATAGGCAATTTCCATGAAACAACCAAACATTTTCGACTGAATACGTTAAAAAAATACAGAATGTTGCTTAATGTCACATATTTTGTGTAATTTTGTGCCCAATAAGCTGATTATATACTACTATTATAAATATGAAAAGACTTACATTCCTCTTGCTGTTCGCAGCCAGCCTCATGGCGACTGCCCAGACGCACGTCATGGACGTGAACACACAAAAACTCGGGGCACCCGTACAGCCTACGATGTACGGCATCTTCTTTGAAGACATTAACTACGCTGCCGATGGCGGACTCTATGCAGAGATGGTGAAAAACCGCTCGTTTGAGTTCCCCCAGCACCTGATGGGCTGGCGCGCCTACGGAAATTTCGACGTGGAGGATGACGGACCTTTCGAGCGTAACCCCCACTACGTACGCCTCAAGTACTCAGGTCACAGCGACAAGTTTACCGGCCTTGAGAACGAGGGATTCTTCGGCATCGCCGTGAAGAAGGACGCTACCTACCGCTTCTCTCTCTGGGCACGCTGTCCTGAAGGGGGTAAGTCTACGCTTGAGGTGAGCTTCGTCGACAACGACTCGATGGGTGAAGACCAACGCTTCGCCACCGTCAAGATCGACATCAGCGGCAAGGATTGGAAGAAGTACACCGCTACGTTGAAGTCACCCCGCACTGAAGCCAAGGGTGCCCTCCGCATCTTCCTAGCTGGCGACAAGGCCACGACCGACGTTGAGCACATCTCCCTCTTCCCCACCGACACGTGGAAGGGACGTGAGAACGGCATGCGCAAGGATCTGGCTCAGGCACTCTTCGACATGCACCCTGGCGTGTTCCGTTTCCCCGGAGGTTGTATCGTGGAAGGTACAGACCTCGAGACCCGCTACCAATGGAAGAACAGCGTTGGCCCTGTGGAGAACCGTCCACTCAACGAGAACCGCTGGCACTACACCTTCGGCCACCGTTTCTATCCCGACTACTTCCAGTCGTATGGCCTTGGCTTCTTCGAGTTCTTCCAACTCTGCGAGGACTTCGGCAGCGAGGCACTGCCCGTCATCTCGTGCGGACTTTCCTGCCAGTTCCAGAACCCCGACCCCACGAAACCCGGTGTCCATATTGCCGTCGATGACTTAGAAGACTATATTCAGGATGCCCTCGACCTCGTAGAGTTCGCCAATGGTCCTGTCGACTCGAAATGGGGTAAGGTACGTGCCGAGATGGGCCACCCCGAGCCTTTCAACCTCAAATATCTCGGCGTAGGCAATGAGCAGTGGGACTACGACGAGGCCCATGGCGGCTTCGGTCCCGTGTTCACCGAACGTCTGAAGAAATTCTCCGATGCCATCCGTGCCAAGTACCCAGCCCTGAAGCTCATTGGCACCACAGGCCCCAACTCTGAAGGCTGGGATTTCGACCTCTTGCAGCCTCGCATGAAGGAGTTAAAGGTAGACCTCTATGACGAGCACTACTACCGCAACGAAGAGTGGTTCCTCAGCCACGGCTTGCGCTACGACACTTACGACCGCAAGGGACCTCGTGTGTTTGCTGGCGAATATGCCTGCCACGGCAAGGGCAAGAAGTGGAACCATTTTGAGACATCGCTCTACGAGGCAGCCCACATGACGGGCATCGAGCGTAATGCCGACATCGTACACATGGCCACCTACGCCCCACTCTTTGCACACGTTGAGGGTTGGCAGTGGCGTCCCGATGCCATCTGGTTCGACAATCTCCGCTCGTTCCGTTCCGTCAGTTACTACGTTCAACAGCTCTATGCCATGAATAAGGGCACCAACGTGCTCTCGCTCACCATGCAGAAGCAGCCCGTGGCCGGACAGCCTGGACAGGACGGACTCTTCGCTTCCTCAGTCTTCGACAAGGAGTCAGGGGAAGTCATCATCAAGATTGTCAACACCTCCGACACCCCACAACCCATCACGCTGAACCTTCAGGGTGTTAAGAGTGCCACTACAGCCGTGACCATCACCCTCCACAGCGACAATATGGACGGTGAGAACACCCTCGACCGTCCCGATCTCATTATCCCTGTACAGGGCAGCATCGACGTCACCCCTGGCAAGAAGGCCTCCACGATAACCGACGATCTTCCCGCTAAAACATTCAAAATATATAAGGTGAAGAAATAAGAAAAAGGCGGAGCCACATAGCTCCGCCTTCCTTTTATCTCTCAGATATGATTACTCGTAGTACTCAATGGTGCGGGTCTGCTCCATTGTCTGACCCATCATCTCACCAGTACGGCTGATCCAGTTGCCTTTGTCGTCGAACTTATAGTTCGTATACGGTGACTCCATCTGATTGCCGCCCATGTCCATGATGTCAGCCTTCGGCGTGCCGTCATCGTTATAAGTACGTTTCACCTCCATGTCGTTGCCCATGACGTTCATCTTCTGACTCACCACACGGCCGTTCTCCCACTTGTAGGTGACCTCGATCTCGTTACCCATCATCTCCATCTTGGCTGATTGCAGATAGCCATCAGCATCATACTTGGCATCCTTCATTCCTTGCTGCGACATCTTGCCGTCCTGAGTGAAGTTGATTACAATGTCCTGACCCATCCTGTTGCTCCTGATACACTTCACGGCACCCTTGGCCTCATTGAGCTCAACGTCGTGGAACTTTGTCTGTGCCTGCATAGCGAACGAAACTGCCAGCATGGCAACCATCATCATTAATTTTTTCATTGTCTTTTGTAATTTTAAAAGTGATTAATTAAGTTAGATAACTGACCCTTAGACGCAACATTGCGCAAAAGGTTTAATTTAGGATATAATTTTTTTATATTACAATTTATTTTTGACGACAACTTAAACAACTTTGACAACTTTTTTCCCTTTAGGCGACAAGTTGTCGCCATTAATAGTTGTTGATGTTGTCATAGTTGTCGTTAATAACATTATCATTGTCTTTTGTGATTCCTTCTAAATTCCCAAAGTTCCACAGAATTCACGATATTCTGCCATAGCACGTAGCAACCTGCACCCACCGAGGCCACGGGGTTAAGATACGTATACGCCACCCAGATCGAGAGAGCCGTGTTCTTCTGGAAAAGTGCCTGGCCGCCGTCGATCTCATCGCCCAGATGTCGACCGATGAACCGTCCGACGAGAAAGAGTGCAAAGCACAGGATCAGGCTCAGCACGGCAATCATCAGCAGCAGTCCGAGACCGGCATCGCTGTGTACTATATTCCTTACGGTCACACCCGAGGTAACGCTCAGTTGCACGGCCCAGAGATAGAACGACAGGTCGGGTATCGACACAATCCACCGACACACGCGCTTGGCAAAATGCTGCATATACCACCCCAGCAGCAACGGCAGTATGAGCACATAGGCCAGTTTCTCGAGGATGATCAGGAAGGCGCTCCAGAAGTCGAGCTGGGAGCCGCGCTCTAACAACGGGAACACCGCCGGGATCATCAATGCCGAAGCGAAGGACGAGATTACCACGAAAGCCGTCACCGTGTTGATGTTGCCGCCGATCTTCGCCGTTACCACGGGAGCAGCCGTGGCCGTAGGACCGATGATACAGGTAAGCACGCTTTCCCACAGGATCTTCTGCCACACGCTGGCCTCCACACAGAAGATGATCCACACATTCAGTGCCACAAGCAACAGTTGCACCAAGAGTACTCCCACATGCCAGCGATGGGGTCGCATCTGGTGAAAGTCGATACGGCAGAACGTCGAGAACAACGTACAGAACACCATCATCGGGAACACCGTATCTACCACCTCCCCCAGCGCGTCGCCGGCAGCATCGAGTTGCGGCACCCAATAAAAGATGAGGTACACTACCGTACCGGTGGCGATTGCTACCGGCAACGTCCAATCCTTCAGAAATTGCTTGACATTTATCATTTCGGATGCAAAAGTACAATTAAATATGTAAAAATCCAAATATATTTGGTTTTTCGCTCACTTTTTCGTACCTTTGTCGCCAAAATATGAGCGTAACAGAATTGATTCACAATAATACGGCGGAGAGACGGTTCTCGTTTGAGGTGCTGCCACCGCTGAAAGGGACGGGTACGGACAGGCTTTTTGCCGACATAGACAAACTGCGGGAGTTCGACCCGGCATACATCAATATCACCACTCACCACTCAGAGTTCGTTTACAAGGAACTGCCCAGCGGACAATTTGAGCGTCAGCGCATACGCCGTCGGCCGGGCACCGTAGCAATTGCCGCAGCCATACAGCAGCGATACAATATCCCCGTGCAGCCCCATGTGATTTGCAGTGGAGCAACGGTGGAGGACATTGAATACGAGCTGCTCGACCTGCAGTTCCTCGGCATCCACGACCTACTACTGTTGAGGGGTGACAAGGCTAAGGAGGACAGCCATTTCGTGCCAACACCCGGAGGGCATGCCCACACCACAGACCTGATTCGTCAGGTAAAACGCTTCAACGAAGGTTTCTTCGCTGACGGAACACCCATCAAAAATCCCGGTAGGGCGTTTGACTACGGTGTGGCCTGCTATCCCGAGAAGCATGAGGAGGCACCGAATCTGGAGCGAGACATGGAATATCTGAAGGAGAAGCAGGAACTTGGGGCGCAATATGCCGTCACCCAATTGTTCTTCGATAACGAGAAATATTTCATGTTTGTGGAGAAGGCCCGACAGATGGGTATCACCATCCCCATCATCCCAGGTATCAAACCGCTGGCGAAGCTGAGCCAGTTGACTGTGGTTCCGAAAACATTCCACTGTGACATACCCGAACCGCTGGCCAAGGAAATCGTGAAATGTAAGACCGATGAGGATGCCAAGGCATTAGGCATTGAGTGGACAACACAGCAGTGCCGCGAACTCTACGACCACGGGGTGCAGAATATTCATTTTTACACAGTCTCAGCAGTCGATTCCGTTGTTGCCGTTGCAAAGAAATTACTATGACGTTCAATGAGGTGATAGGACAGAAAGAGGCGCAGGAGCGGCTGATACAGATGGTTAGGGAAGACCGTCTGCCACACGCACTGATGCTCTGTGGGCCTGTGGGCAGCGGCAAGTTGGCGCTGGCGATAGCCTTCGGCTGTCAACTGCTTGACGATGGCAGACCGTCATCGATTGCCATGCTCGAAAAGCTGGAGCACCCCGACCTGCACTTCACCTATCCAACCATCAAACTGCCGTCGATGAGTGCGGACCACAAACCTGTAAGCGATGACTTCGCTCAGGAGTGGCACGAACTGCTGATGCAGGGGCCCTACTTCACCATGGAGGAATGGATGCAAGCTATGGGCGGCGAAAACCAACAGGCCGTCATCACCGTGGGCGAAAGCGACAACCTGATCAAGAAACTGTCGCTGAAGTCGAGTCAGGGCGGTTATAAAGTCAGCATCATCTGGCTGCCCGAGCGGATGAATATAGAGTGCGCCAACAAACTACTGAAGCTCATTGAGGAACCACCACAGCAGACGGTGTTCATCATGGTCTGTGAGGAGCCGGAAAAACTGCTGGAGACCATCCGCAGCCGTGTGCAGCGCATAGACATCAAGAAGACTGACACAGAGGACATCCGTCAGGCACTGATCAAGCGCAGAGGTATCGATGAGGAGAGCGCACAGCGCATTAGCAGAATGGCTAACGGCAACTGGCTGACAGCCATAGAGGAGCTCCAGGCCGACTCAGAGCGAGGATTGTTCCTTGACATGTATAAGAGCCTGATGCGACTGGCTTACCAGCGAAAGGTGAAGGACCTGCGCAAGTGGAGTGAGCAGATGGCTGCTATGGGACGGGAGAAGCAGAAACGATGGCTGAACTATTTCCTCCGTATGACCAGGGAGAACTTCGTGTATAACTTCCATGAGGAGGAGCTGAACTATATGACAGAGAGCGAGGAGGATTTTGCGCAGAACTTCGCCCGTTTCGTGAACGAGGCCAACGTACTGCCCATCAGCGATCTGGCAAACCTGGCCATCCGTGATATCGGACAGAATGCCAATGCGAAGATCGTGTTCTTCGACTTCGCCTTACAAATGATTGTTTTGCTACTACAAAAATAAAGAATATGATAAAAACGACAACCAGGACGACCAAAACAACTATTATAGGCGACAACTTGTCGCCTAAAGAAAAAAGTTGTCATAGTTGTAGTTTATAAGAAAAGTATATAGTTATGGAGAAAACAAAAGAAATACCCGTGAGAGTGGGCTGCGACAGGGGCCTATGCCATCAGGCCGTAGGCAGGCAGGACCGACAACTAAACACATATGACTGGCTGGCCGACGTGCCGGGTAATGTGGATTCCACAGACCTTGTAGAGGTGCAGTTCAAGCATACCCGGAAAGGGTACTACCACAACGTGAACCACCTGGAACTGAAAAAGGGTGACGTGGTGGCCGTGGAAGCCAGTCCAGGTCATGACATCGGCGTGGTGACACTTACCGGGCGATTGGTGAACCTGCAGCTGAAGAAGGCCAACCTAAAGTCTGCCGACGACATCAAACGAATCTACCGTATCGCCCGCACTACCGACTTTGACAAGTTCCGTGAGGCAAAGGCCCGTGAGCACAGTACGATGATTGAGAGCCGTAAGATTGCAAAGGGATTGGGGCTGGAGATGAAGATCGGTGATGTGGAGTATCAGGGCGACGGCAACAAGGCCATTTTCTACTATATCGCCGATGGTCGCGTGGACTTCCGGCAGCTCATCAAGGACTTAGCTGCTGCCTTCCATGTCAGGATTGAGATGAAACAGATCGGTGCACGCCAGGAGGCAGGACGCATAGGCGGAACGGGACCCTGCGGAAGGGAACTCTGCTGTGCGACATGGATGAAGAACTTCAACTCTGTCAGCACGGGTGCCGCACGCTTCCAGGACATCTCGCTCAACCCCCAGAAGTTGGCCGGTATGTGCGCAAAGCTGAAGTGCTGCCTGAACTATGAGGTGGACGACTACATCGAGGCAGGCAAGAAGATGCCCAACAAAGATGTGGTACTACAGACACAGGACAACGACTACTATCTCTTCAAAACCGATATACTTGCAGGACTGGTGACTTACAGCACCGACAAGAACATTGCCGCCAACCTGGAGACCATCACTGCTGCCCACGCCCGTGAGGTAATTGAGATGAACCGTCGTGGCGAAAAGCCCCTGACACTACAGATGGAGAGCAACAAGCCCGCCCCGACCCGACAGAGCATCGACCTGACTGACGGTGACATCAGCCGCTTCGACAAGGCAAAGAAGAAGAAAAAGAAGAAGGATAAAAGAAGAGAAGGAACAAAGAGAGAATCGGAAAAAGAGTGAAGTCGGTATGAGGAACTGTAGACTGGTTATTGCCTGCCTGCTGGCGTTACTGTTCGCACTCGGAGCCTGTCAGTCACAGGTAGCATATCATCATTTCAGGCATATCTCCTCCCCCGGATGGGACAAGAGCGACACACTACACTTTGACGTACAGCCCATGACGGAGGATGGGAATTACGAGGTATTGGCAGAGTTGCGAACTGACAAAAACTACCCATTCCAAAAACTCACACTGATGGTAACAGAGAAAGTATACCCCAGCGGACTGATCATGCACGATGTACTGGACTGCAGGCTCGTCAGTAAGGAAGGAGTGATTGAGGGCGACGGCATCAGCGCATTCCAATACCAGTTCCACGTCCGCTACCTGAACCTGCACAAAGGCGACTCTTTACACATTTGCGTAGCACACAACATGAAACGTGAGATCATGCCGGGTATCATCGATGTGGGGGTGTTAATTGCGAATAAGGTTGCGACCGGCGTCGATTCGCAGAAAGATAAAAAGCAGTAGTGTGAATCCCCATAGCGACGAACCGCCGTAGCTGAAGAACGGCAGGGGAATTCCGATGACAGGCGTCAGGCCGAGCACCATACCCACATTGATAAACACATGGAAGAGGAAGACGCTCAACACACAATAGCCGTAAATACGTCCGAAAGGATGACGTTGTCGTTCCGCAAGATATATTAACCGCAAAATCAGTCCCAGGAAAAGCAACAGCACGAAAGCTGAACCCAGAAAACCTTCCTCCTCACCGACCGTACAGAAGATGAAGTCGGTATCCTGTTCAGGAACGAACTTCAGTTTCGTCTGTGTTCCGTTCAGAAATCCCTTTCCTAACAATCCGCCGGAGCCAATGGCTATCTCACTCTGATGAACATTGTAGCCCGCACCTTTCAAGTCTTCTTCCAAACCCAGTAGCACGTTGATACGCACCCGTTGGTGGGGTTCCATCATATCGTTGAGCACATAGTCGGCCAAATTGAAAAACAGCAGAGAGCCAAGTGAGAAAACTGCGATCCAGAGATAGTTACGGATACGAGTGCCCAACCACTGCCACACAAGGAATCCGATAATTCCTATACAGGTAATCAACTGAACATACGTGATGTCGAAAGGGATGACGGTCAGTGAGAAGATCATTGCCAGCACCGTGGCACCAATACAGATTCCCAACATACGCAGGGCCTTGACCCGGTCATTGCAGTACACCCACATGAGAATACACGAAAACACCTGCACGAGTAACAACACAACAAACTTTCCAACAGACGTAGGTGTGTACCACATCATAACATCGGCAAAGCGGATGCCTATCACGAAATAGAGCACCATCGCCACACCCGTAAACAGCACACTGCCCGGCATACCCTCACGATAGAGCATCAGGAAGAAGGCGGTATAGACAAGTGCCGAACCCGTCTCACGCTGCAGGACAATGAAGATCATAGGCAGGAAAATGATGCCTAAGGTGAAGGCAAAATCGCGCCACTTATGGATGTTATAGCCATAGGCACTCATGAATTTCGCCAATGCCAAGGCGGTGGCGAACTTGGCAAACTCCGCCGGTTGAAGTCGCAGCGGCCCGAGCACCAGCCACGATCTCGACCCCTTGATGCTATGGGGATTGAAGATGGTGGCGAAGAGCAACAACAGCAGTATACCGAAGATGATGAATGCGAATGTCTCGTAGTAGCGGTCATCGAGCATCAGCAACACGAAGCCGAGCACTATCGACGTGCCTATCCAAACAATCTGCATACCAGAGCGGGTGCTGAGGCTAAAAATATCCGGGTTGTCAAAGGAATAGCTGGCACCGCAGACGCTGGCCCAACCACCAATGAGCAGGAAGAGGTATAATATGATTGTCACCCAATCAAGTGACCGGAGTACACCTTTCGATTTATCTGTCCGCCGTACCATACGCTATCCTCCTTTCCTGTATTGAACGGGCCTTGGCCTCAGATGCCTCAGAGAGCTGGCCCTTGAGATACTGTTCCATAATGAGTCCGCCTATGGGTACGCCATAGGTGGCACCCCAACCGCCGTTCTCCACATAAACGGCCACTGCAATCTTCGGCTCGTCCATCGGAGCGAAGCCCATGAACACAGAGTGGTCATGACCGCGGTTCTGGGCTGTTCCCGTCTTGCCGCAGGCCATGAAGTCGTACTTACCCAACTCATGACAGGTACCACCAAGCACCGACGAGCGCATGCCCTGAACGACATAGTCGTAGGCTTCACGGCTGGCCTTGGTATAGTGTTTGCGGGTGAAGGTGGTGTCGAGCGGTTCGCCCTGTACCTTCTTCACCACGTGAGGTACATAGTAGTAGCCACGGTTAGCAATCGTGGCTCCAAGATTAGCAATCTGTAGCGGTGTGGCGTTTACCTCGCCCTGTCCGATGGCGATGGAGATGACCGTCAGACCGTTCCATGAACCCTTATAGGCCTTGTCGTAAAACTGTGCGTTGGGAATCAGTCCGCGCTTCTCACCCGGCAGGTCGATGCCTAACTTGTAACCAAAACCCATGCTTACCATATAGTCACGCCAAGTGTTCATGGCGTTTTGAACCGTGCCATACTTGGAGATATTGGTGTTAATCATGTGGTAGAGTCCCCAACAGAAATAGCCATTGCACGAGGTACTCAGTGCAGGCACCAATGGCAGCGGCGCGCCATGGCCGTGACAGCCTACACGCAGCCCCTTGAACACGAAACCATGGCTACAGGGGTACATCGTTGAGGGCGTGATCACACCTTCGGTCATGAACGTCAGACCTTGAGTGGTCTTGAAGGTTGAGCCCGGCGGATACTGACCCATGATACTGCGGTTGAGCAACGGCTTCCACACGTCCTGTGAGAGCAGACGGTGGTTCTTGGAGCGCTGGCGGCCCACCATCATTCGGGGGTCATAGGATGGCGACGACACCATGCAGAGCACTTCGCCGGTAGAGGGTTCGATGGCCACAATACTGCCGATTTTTCCTTCCAAAAGTCGTTCACCGAGCAACTGGAGGTCGGCATCGATGCCTAATGTCAGGTTCTTACCGGGCTTTGCACGATGGTCGAGTTCTCCGTTACGGTAACGGCCCTGCACACGTCCATGGGCATCGCGCAGCAGAACCTGAATACCTTTCTCACCGCGCAGCTGCTTCTCGTAACGGCGTTCCACTCCGAGTTTCCCGATGTAATCGCCCGGCTGATAGTAGTCATCCTCCTCAATGTCGGCAGGCGACACCTCTGCCACATCGCCCAGAACATGAGCAGCCATGTTGTAATTGTACTGTCTGACCGTTCGTTTCTGGACGTAGAAACCGGGGAAACGGAACATCTTCTCCTGGAAAACACTGAAATCCTTGTCAGACAACTGACTCATGAACAACTGCTGTGTGTAGCGGGAGTAACCGGGATTACGGTTGCGGTCCTTCATAGTAGCCATCCTCCGGTCGAACTCGTCGCGGCTGATGCCCAATGTCTGGCAGAAATCCAGAGTGTCGAGTCTGTCTCTCATCTCATTCATCACAACCATAATATCATAAGACGGTTGATTGAACACCATCAGTTTGCCGTTACGGTCGGAGATATTACCACGCGAGGGATATTCTATCTTCTTCAAGAAAGCGTTCGAGTCGGCACTCTTCTTGTAGTCATCACTCGTGATCTGAAGCGTGAATAGGCGAATGATGTAGATGCCCACTATCAGAATGGCCACCCCACCAATGACATAGCGTCTGTATGAGAGATCGTAATTCTTCACTTCGAACGGACACTTTCAATAGCAAGCATCAAGACCATCGTCAGAGTTGTACTGCAGACGGAACGCAAAAGCCACATCTGCCACTCGAAGAAGTTGAAGGCCTCAAGGGCGAAAAACAAAAGTGAATAGAGCAGCGTCAGGATCAGACTGAACGTGAAGAACTTGCCCATTCCCAGTGTTGCCACCGACACCTCCATATTCTCGGCAGAGTCGCGCGGCACAAACAATTCCAACAGATAAGGCTGCAACAGTCCTATGAGGGTCATGGAACCAGAAGCCAGTCCAGGGGTGTTGGAGAACAGGTCGATGACCAGTCCCAGCATGAAGCACCATACCAGCACTTCACCCTTCGCACTATTTCTTGGGAACGTGATGGCAAAGAACACGTAAAGCAGTGGTGTGGCCACATTGAAAAGCCACACATAGTTCAGCACCAACACCTGCACCAGGGCCAGCACCACGAACATGACCAGTCTGTTTACGAATCCCTCCATCTCAACTATACTCTAATCACTATTCACTCTTCTGACTTACCACGGCTATCGAGTCACGTGCTGCCTGCAACAGCGCAGCCCGTTCGGCAATGCTCTTATCGCTGATGACACACACATCGCGCAGACAACTGAAATCTGTACTCAGTCTCACTTTGAGTTTATAAGACAGTCCGTCACGCGAGTTATAGGCCTGTTCAATTTTTCCTACCGAGACGCCCGACGGGAATATCGAGGAGAAGCCGCTGGTGACAATCCACTCACCCAACTTGAACTTAGCATGGCGGGGCACATCTTCCACATATGCGACCGAAGGGTCGCCGCCATACCAATGCAGATAGCCGAAATAGCCTCTGTTGCGTATGGCACAACTGATGCGCGACGAGGTGACATTGAGCACGGGGATAACCACGGCATAGTGGTCCGACACAAGATATACTACGCCTACCACACCATTGCCACAGGCCACACCCATGTCCACCTCTACACCATCGGCACGACCCTTGTCGATGGTCATCAAGTTCTCAGACTTATGAACGCTGTTGTCTACAACCTTCGCCGGAATCACCTTATACTGACTCAGGAACTGCAGTTCATTGCGCTCAAAAACGGTCGTATCACGAGTAATGTCGGTATAAAGGCGTTTCAGATGGTCCACTTGTCGTTCGAGATAGAAGTTACGAAGCATCAACGCCTCGTTCTCCCTCGTGAGCGTGAAAAACTTCGAAGCCTCGCTCCGCCACTCATAAATCTTCCCTGCCACGGCGTTGGCCGAAGAGAACCACACACTTCCCTGATAGCTATTGTACTGAAACAATAGAAAACCACTGGCCACTTCCAATAAAATGAAAACGAACCAGTGATGATACTCTTTCAGGAAATCCAGCAGGTTACGCATCCGCGTCCTATCTCATCAGGAAATTGAAACGGTCAATATTCTTCAGAGCTACGCCTGCACCCTTGGCCACACTGTGAAGGGGATCTTCAGGCACATGGAAAGGAATGTGCATCTTATCGGTCAGACGCTTGTCGAGTCCTCTCAGCAGAGCGCCGCCGCCTGCCAGATAGATACCGTTTTTCACAATGTCGGCATAGAGCTCTGGCGGCGTATTCTCCAAAGCGGAGAGCACGGCATTCTCGATCTTCGACACCGTCTTGTCAAGACAGTGGGCAATCTCCTGATAGCACACAGGCACCTCCATGGGAAGAGCGGTGATACGGTTCGGGCCATGGACCACGAAATCCTCAGGAGCCTCGTCACCCAGGTCAGTCAGGGCAGAACCAACGTTGATCTTGATACGCTCAGCCATACGCTCACTGACTTTCACATTGTGTTGACGGTACATATACTCCTGAATATCGGCCGTGAGGTCGTCACCGGCCGTACGGATGGAGTTATTGCTGACGATGCCACCCAGTGAGATCACGGCGATCTCGGTAGAACCACCACCGATATCCACTATCATGTTACCCTCCGGCGCCTCAACGTCGATGCCGATACCGATGGCTGCGGCCATAGGCTCGAAAATCAGGTAGACGTCACGGCCATCGGCATGCTCGGCAGAGTCACGCACAGCACGCAGTTCAACTTCCGTAGAGCCTGAGGGAACACCAATCACCATACGTAGTGAAGGCGAGAACAGGCGACTACCTGTATGTACCATCTTAATCAGACCGCGCATCATCTGCTCGCAGGCAGAGAAGTCGGCAATCACACCGTCGCGAAGCGGACGGATGGTACGGATGTTCTCATGTGTCTTCTCATACATCATCTTTGCCTCGTTACCGACAGCAATCATCTTGTCGGTACGGCGGTCCAAAGCCACAACCGAAGGCTCATCGACCACAATTTTGTCATCGCTGATGATAATCGTATTGGCCGTTCCTAAGTCCATGGCTATCTCCTGGACAAAACTGAAAAATCCCATTCTTCTTATAATTTGACTACTACTTAATTATTATTCACTACAACTTAGACAACTTGGACAACTTTTTCTATCCGCAGACGGCAGTTGCCGTCGTAGGCAGATGTTGTCTTAGTTGTTCTGGTTATCGTTTACTTCTCAAACCACGTGTGGATGGCGGTATCATAGTGCGAACTCACGCCGAAGGCACGGGTAGCGAACATACGACGCTGGGCTTTTGTTGTTTCCGCACCCTGCTGGTTTAGGATGTCGAGCAGTACACTATACTCAGCCTTTGAGGGCACAATCACAACATCGTTGAAATTCTTCGCACCGGCACGGATTAACGAAATGCCGCCAATGTCAATCTTCTCAATGATATCCTCCTCCGAGGCGCCGCTGGCCACGGTCTGCTCAAAAGGATAGAGATCCACGATAACCAGGTCAATCTCCGGAATCTCATACTGCTTCATCTGTTCAATGTCGCCCTCGTTCTCACGACGGCCCAAAATACCTCCGAAAACCTTCGGGTGTAGTGTCTTCACACGTCCACCGAGGATAGAGGGATAGGTGGTCACATCTTCCACCTTCTGACACTCATAACCGAGTGACTCAATAAACTTCTGCGTACCACCTGTCGACAGGAACTTTACGCCCTCTTCGTTCAGTTTCTTGAGCAGTTCGTCCAGTCCATCCTTGTGGAATACCGACACCAATGCGGTCTTAATCTTTTTTGTTTCAGCCATTTCTAAGATCTTATAACGTTATAATAATGCATTTGGGCTGCAAAGTTACAAAAAGAAAACGGATTAATCTTCATTTTCTCTCTGAAAAATCAGGTTAATCCGTGTTAAAATAAGATAGGTCAATTTCAGTCAAGGTGGAACACCTCCTGAATAGGCACTGTGACGGGAGAGTTGTCGGGGTTCACTTCCATGATGTCGGCCATCATATCCCACCATTTCTGGGTAATAGGATCCACGTTGTCCGTATCTTGAGAGTTACCCTCTCCGGAGCACTCCTGGTAGCCGAACAGGATGTTGGTCTCCTTGTCCCAATAAATGCTGTAGTTACTGACGCCACCGTCTTTGATCATCTTCACCAACTCGGGCCATATGGCGGCATGGCGCTTCTCGTACTCTTTCTCACAACCTGGTTTCAGGTACATTTTAAAAGCAAATCTTTTCATAATCTATAAAATGTAAACTTTAAACTATAAGCCATCAACTAATTCCCGTCGGGCTTGGTGAGGCAACTGCCGGTGGACATGTGCCACACGAAGGTTTCAGGGGCATCGGGACAGGCGGGGTTGAAGTCCTGCCAGTCTTCGCGTAAGAACGTTGTCAAGGGACAATCTATCTGCTTCATACCCATCACCACCATCTTGGCAATCTCCCACGCACCGAAAGGATTGAAATGGGTGTTGTCAGCCAAGGGCTTGTCCTGTCCTGGGAAGGTATTGGCTGGATAGTGGACGAGCGACTTCTTCGAGCCCTCCTCGCCCAGTGCCTCATAGAAAACGGTCGACATGGCGGTGAGGTCGATAACAGGTACTTGTTCACGCTGGGCTACCATCTTCATGGCCTCAGGATAGTCGCCATGGGTATTGCTGATGGTAAGGTGGTCATCGTTGAAGAAACGTCGCGCCGTGGGTGTGCAGAAGATGATATGTCCTCCAGCCTCACGGACACGGTCGACGAAGATCTTCAGGTTACGCGAATAGGAGTACCACGCCCCGTCACCAGCCTTTTTCTCCTTCTCGTCGTTATGACCGAACTCCACAACGACATAGTCGTCCCTCTTCAGTTGGGAGAGTATTTTGTCGAGACGCAGCTGAGCGAGGAAGGAGGTACACGACAAACCGCTCTCAGCATAATTGGCAATGGCCACCTGCGGCCCAAACCAGCGGGTGATCATCTGCCCCCATGAAGCCCACGGCTCTTCTTCCTGGTCCACCACGGTGGAGTTGCCGCACAGGAAGATGGTGGTCACATCGGTTGCCGGCTCAATACGGATACGCTGCACAGCAGGCGCTGGACCGCAGAACGAGAGGGTCAGAGAGTCGTCCCAGTTCTTATATCCCACTTCACGGGGCTTCAGCTTGACGACTTCGCTCTTTTCTCCTTCTCTCTTAATCTCCGGACTGTGTTTGTTGACGATAAACGTCACCATCTCGTACTGTCCTTTCTTCGTCGAAACCATATCCACGAAATGGCGACGCGACTCTGCACGCACAACGGTCTGCCCAACCCGCTTCTTGGCACCGAGAGTGACGGTCACCCGGTAGTTGCCGTCTGGCACGGCCACGGAGAAACTGAAAGGCTTGTCGGTAGCCTTGTTGAGCACCGTGTCTGTCACCTGCGCACGAACCGAAGTAAATAGCGAACACTGTATCGTGAAGAGTATCAGCAGAATCCTTTTCATCATTAAAAAGTCATATCGAGTGCAAAGTTAAGGCTTTTAGGGAAAAATCAACTATAATATTTGATTTTCTACCTATAATCTTTGTTTATATGCACTTCTTCGCTTGTACGATTGCCGGAAAAAGGCTATATTTGCATCCGAAACGAACCAACTAAAACGACAGACAATATGAAGAAGATTGCCATCATCACGCTACTATTTACTATTTACTGTTCTCTGTTCACAGTAACAGCCCAACCCCGCTACGATCTCACAAAGCTGAAACACGAACGGCTGGACCGTGGTGTCGTGGCCATCCGACAAGAGGGACAGGTCATCGTCAGCTGGCGCACCCTCGCCTCCGACAAGCCCGGCGAAGCCTTCGACCTTTACCGTAATGGCACGAAACTCAACACCCAGCCACTAACCAAAGGCGGTACCTTTTTCATCGACTCTCAGCCACTGTCCGGCGATGCCACCTACGAGGTGCGCGGTGGTGGACGGAATGGACAATTCTACCTCAAGGCCGATGCCCCTGACGGGTATCTGGCCGTGAATCTGCAAAAGCCTGCCGATGGGGTGACACCAGACGGACAGACTTATACCTACTCCGCCAACGATGCTTCGGTGGCTGATGTGGACGGCGACGGTCAATATGAAATCATCTTGAAGTGGGACCCCTCCAACGCCCACGACAATGCGCACGACGGCTTTACCGGCCCTACCCTCTTCGACTGCTACAAAATCATGCCACAGACAGACACCGAACGACATGGACTTCTTTGGCGTATCAATATGGGCATCAACATTCGCTCTGGAGCACACTACGTCCCCTTCATCGTTTATGACCTCGATGGAGACGGACGGGCGGAGTTCATCGTCCGCACAGCCGACGGCACCCGCGACGCAAAAGGAAAGGTAATCGGTGACAGCCTGGCCGACTACCGCCACCGTGCCCCCGAAGGTGCCACCAATCCGACACCCGAGAAGGAATGGGCCAAATACAACCGCCCGGGACGTCCGAAAACCGGCCGCATACTCGAAGGACTAGAGTTCATCACCGTGTTCAACGGCCTCACCGGAGAGGCGATGGACAGCAAATCCTACATCCCGGAAAGGGGGAACCTGAGCGATTGGGGCGACGACTATGCCAACCGCTCCGACCGTATGCTGGCCGCCGTGGGTTACCTCGACGGGACACATGCCTCAGCGATCTTCTGCCGAGGCTATTACACACGTACCGTCATCGCCGCCTGGGACTGGGACGGACATGAACTGAAACAACACTGGGTATTCGACACCAATGACGAAGGAACAGGCAAGGACGGTAAGCCGCAGAGCAGCTACGCCGGACAAGGCAACCACAACCTGCGCGTGGCCGACGTCGACGGCGATGGCTGCGACGAGATCACCTACGGATCGATGTGTGTCGACCACGACGGACGCGGACTCTACAACACGGGCATGGGGCACGGCGATGCCATCCACCTCATGGCCTTCGACCCACAGAGTGAGGAGCTGCAGGTGTGGGACTGTCACGAGAACCGTCGTGACGGCTCTGACTTCCGCAATGCCCGCACCGGTGAAGTCATCTTCCAGATACCTTCCACCAGCGATGTGGGCCGTGCTATGGCTGCCGACATCGACCCCACCAATCCCGGTGTAGAGATGTGGAGCACCGACAGCCACGGCATCAGGACTATCCGCGGTGAAATACTCAACACCGCCCAAGACTCAGATGATCCACAACACGGCAACCACCTGCGCCTCGGTGGGCGTCGGTTGTCCGTGAATTTCGGGATCTGGTGGGATGGTGACCTGCTACGGGAACTGCTCGACCACGAGACCGTTACGAAATACGACTGGGAACAGAAAACCGTCGTTGATATTGTGAAGTTCGAAGGTATCCATTTCAACAATGGCTCGAAGTCAAACCCCAGCCTCTGTGCCGACATTCTCGGCGACTGGCGTGAAGAAGTGATTGCCCGCACGCCTGACAGCAGCGAACTTCGCATCTTCGTCAGCACCATCTCCACCGACTACCGCATCAACTGCCTGATGGAGGACATCCCCTACCGTCTCTCTACCGCCGCACAGAATGTCGGTTACAACCAACCTTCCGAGCCTGGTTTCTACATTGGACCAGACCCGACCATCCATCCCTTCCTGAAATAGACAAGATTACCTCACGCCGCCACCGAGGGCGATGTAGAGGGCGATAATGGCCTGAGCACCTTTGTATATGTTGGAGGATCGGGTCAAATTTTCCTAATCCTCGTACACTTACAGGTCGCGGGTTGTCATCAATCGGTATTCCACGGGCGACATTCCAAGAACGTCCTGAAAACGGCGCTGCATAGTACGAACATTGGCAAACCCTGCCTCTTCGGCAATGACAGCAATATTATACTCAGGATGTTCACGCAACATGCGCATACAAGCAAACAGGCGCAGATTATCGATATAGGCTTCGGGCGTACGATAGATGGTCTGCTTGTGAAACAGTTGATTGAGCCGTACTCTGGAGACCCCCATCTTCTCGGCCAAGGCTGCGGCATCAAAATCAGACTGAAGGTAAGAGTTGTCAGATTCGACACGTAATTCTAATAGAGCCATGAGCTGACCATCATCGAGCAGGTCGGCATTGCGCTGACGCTCATAGTTCACCATAAATATCTCTCGGGCCACTTCCACCCGGCGGCGCAGTTCCGAACTCTCCTCCAACTGCTCTGTCATGTCGAGGTTACGACTGACGAGACGTATGATCTCGTCCTTCAGCCGTTCCACCTCCTGACTAAGAGCAGCATTCTGATTCTTCAGCTGCTTGATTTCTTGAGCATAGTCTACTGATTCCAGTCCACTTCCTCCTTTAGACATCTTAGTTCCCATATTGTTGGTTTCTTGAAAATGAATGGCAAATTCGGGACAAAAATACATAAAAAACATCAAATGGCCAAAAAAAAAGGCGATAAATACATGCAATTTAAAATATTAAATGTAATTTTGCCGCCGATAAAGAATAATAAGATGCTGAAGACCACATTACGTGAGGAAGAAAATACGCTTATAATGACCTTTGAAGGCAAGTTCGATACGCCCGCCTCCTTTCAGGCAGAGCAGGATATGAAAGTGCTTTTTGACAGTGAAGATCATGACGTTATACTCGACTTGACCAATTTGAGATATATTGCCAGCAGTGGTTTGAGACTATTCTTGAAACTGCTCCAAAAAGCCCGCAACGAGGATCGAGTTGTAACTGTCACAGGCCTTAGCCAATACATACAGTCCGTATTCGACGAGACGGGCTTCACCAGATTGTTCAGAATCGTCAATAAATAGTTTCAGCCGTTAATTCTCGTCTTCAGAATTAAATCTCATCGAGCTTCCTGCGTTACCTCCCCAGCTACTATTACTCTGCTGATTTTGCTGTGCCTGCTCGGCTAGCCACTTATTGTGGGCCTCCTCTATCTCTTGTAGCTTTTCTGTACGCAACTTATCGCGCTGCTCGCTCTTCTCATTATTAAGTTTTTCTACAGCCTTGTTGATGCCGTCGATTTCCTCTTCAGGTTCTCCGATGATGTGCATAGCGATCAGTCCTTTAGCCTCTGAAACAGATTTATCCATCAGCGTCTTGCTCTGTTGATAGAAGGTATCAACGGCCTGCTTAAGGAAATCATAACGTTCATCATCGACCTCCGGCATGGTAAGCAGGATATAGGGCACGTCGCGGCCTATGGGATTACCCTCCGCATCATGGGCATCAATATGCAGCGACTCCACATCTTGCTTGAAATCTGGATGCGACATGAGAATACCCCTGCCGACTGCTTCCATGTCTTCGTCGATGTGGGGCACAATGATGAAGCGATATTCATCCTTTTTAGCTGTCACAGCCACCTCCTCCAATTTTTTACTTGCACCATCCACGTTGACAGTTACTGACAATAGCGAGGCTTCCTCTGCCTTGACACAAAGATTCATAAACTTGAAGTTCAGCATAGCCACATAGCCAGTAAGCTTCTCTTCCAATTGATTATAATCGTGTAATACAGAACGTTTCATATTATATCACTTTACACTATTCACTTCTCATTTATCACTTCTCACTCCTTCGGAGCATCCTCGCTCTTAAGCTTGGCACTCAGGCTGCCACCGCCTCCGGCACCAGGCACGGCTATACCGTCGCTGATGTTCGACGACTTGAACGACGACTTCGCCTCCACGTTGTCGATGGTGGCCTTCGGAGCCTTGAGGTCGCCCTTGATGTCTGTCTTGGCATTGATGGTAGTGTCGCCATAGACCTGCGTCTTGCTGCCTCCCACAGCGGCATTGCCACCACTGAGCTGCACCACAGCCTTGCCGTCGCCCTGTTGGGCCTCTAAGGTCTTGTCGGCAAAGAGTCCCACCTCTTCTGAGACAGCCTGCAGTTTCTTGCTCTTGATATCCTTCGACTTCGAGCCCACGTACATCTTCTCCGACACGAGTGTCATCGTGCTGCCTGCGGCGAGCTTGTCGTCGGTCAGTTTCTCCTTGTCGACATCCATCGACTTCACGCTGACGGCCTTCGCATTCAGACTGATGCTGCCCGTAGCCTTGCCCTCTGTATCGGCGGCGAGCACAGAGGTCTTCTCAGCGCGTATGCTCACACAGCCGTCCTTGGTCAGAGTCTTGGGTTTCAGCTTACCGTCGGCCACCTCATAGTCGAGGCTCTCCATCGTGATGTTCTTCGACGTCACAATCACGTCGCCCTCAGCCTTGAATTCACCCTTTGTCAGTTTGCCGTCATCATCCTTCTCCAGTCCCGTCGGTCCTGCGGTGCTCACCTCCACGGTCTTGGCCGTGATGCTCACCTTTCCGTCGGCGGTTAGCTGCTTGGGAGAGTAGACGCCCTCCTTGGCCTCATAGTCAATCGAGTCGAGGTTTATTTCTTTCGATACCAACGAGACGCTGCCCACAGCCTTACTCTCCTTACCCTTGCCGTCGGGGCTGAGAGTGGACAGGGCGATGTTTTCTGTGTTTACGCTAAAGGCGCTGCCCTCGATGAGTTTGCCCTGGTCATCGATCATCGATATGCCGAATCCCGGCGTCCTGAAGTTGATGCCAGCCCCTTCGTTGATATGCAGGTTGCCGTCGCCGTCGGTAGTGGCCACACTGATTGTCTCTGCCACAATCCCGAGCGAGGCTCCCGTAGGATTCTTCTTGAAGTCATCGCCCGACTTAATGTTACCCTTCTCCTTGTCCAATGCCTTCTTCTGCCGGTTAGCCTCGGCTAGCATCGAAAGGGTATGCACATAGTCCACCGCAGAGCGGAATAGCGAGGGCAGGGCGGCCTGCAAGCGGTCGTGGACATCTGTCAGGTCAAGCGTATTCATGCGGCCAAGCATGACGTCATCCTGGTTCAGTTCCTCTTCCTCATCGAGCAGGCTCTCCATCGTGCCAAACCATCCTTCTGCATTCTTCTTATTGGCTTCCATGACGGTCTTCAGCTCTGAGATCTGTTTGTCGAGTGCTTTCACCGATTCCTCAATATCTTTCTTGCGCTGCGCGCTGCTGACGCTGGCGGATATCTGTAGGTCGGTGTCGGCATGTATGGCAATACCTCCCCTGAAGGCAGGAGTCGATGGCGTCGAAAAGACATCGGTGGCATTGTTGCTCTGTAGCGAGATGCCGCAGGCCTGCGTCACCACTTCCGAAATGTCACATACCACATTTTCCAAGCCGTCAGAGCCTGGGTCGACGGCCACCTGGCGGATGCTGGGTGCACGGCTCACGATGCTTCCAGTCTCTCCTACTCCGTCGAACCCCACATCCTTACCCTTGATGATGACCCGCCCCGTGCCGCCGAGCAGGTCGCCGCTCTTGTCCACGTTGCCGATGATAATCTCCGGTGCGGAGATGATAATGCGATTGGGGTCGCGGTAGTATCGGATGCCCTCCAACTCCTCGAAGATTTCGGTCTTCATCTGCTGGATGGCGGCCTTCTGCTTGTGGATCTCCTCAAGATCCTTCTCCACGTTTTTTTGGAAGTCGTCAAGTGCTTTCTTCCAGTCGTCAAATATATAGTCTGCCATAATTGTTCTTTCCTATTATTAATTATTCAAATATCCACCTCTATGTGCTGAATTTGCATACCGTTATTTTCGGGTTGCTCTTCAATAGGACCAGCTTCCCCCACATGATCTAGCACATCTTGCCAGTTACCTAACATGGCATCTTTTACAGACCTTTTCATTAAATTATATTTATCCAATTCTGCTTCTTTCAGATCAGCCCTGTTGAGCTTATTCCTGCTACTCACAGAACTGATGGGTTCAATCTCACCGGAACCGTTCAACCTGTAGGTCTTTCCCGTGCCAAAGAGGATCTGCCCGTTCTTGGCATTACCCCACGAGTAATATTCCTCGGCAGGTGCCCAGAACTTCACTTGATCTATCAGGTCTTTCACCAGCGACATGCCGAATCCTGTTTCCATCTTGACAAGCTTGGTAAACTCCAGACTATAGACGTATAAATCGTAAACAACACCTTCGTAATCATCATCGGTCTTAGGCCTTGTAGGCACTATTGGCTGAGCGGCGTCTGCAATCTTCTTTATCTCACCATTATGAATCTTATAGCGAATAGCTTGCGGTTCTGCACCCCATTCCTCCACCAGGCAGAGGGCAGCGCGCCGTTTCAATGCTTTCTTTCGGAATAGATTTACTTCATAATTAGCATCACGCCTTTGATCATTAATCATCTGATGATTTATATCCTCCTGATACTTATAGAACGCCGTTTCCTTGAGATTATCTTTCGAGAACGCCTTCGCCAGCGGCTTAATATATTCAGCTGGCATATATTTGGTGACTGATCCAAATAAATAACCTATACCCTCTGTCCACGTGCCAGTATCGAAAGACATGTTTTGCAGTTTTATGACACTTTCAAGCACGTTGTTTGCGGCCTTTAACACATCTGCCCTCAGTTCCTTGCGCTTTTTTACGATGAAAGCTTTAGCTTCATCACCAGTTTTCTTACTTGAGACGAGATAATTCCTACCGCGTGACACTCTACCTTTAACTCCACTAGTAGCTCCTTCTATGATATTAACTACCTCATTATTATCCACAGAATCATTATTTTGCACTGCGACATCGGCTGAGAAACCAAGATCTGCTTCTTCAACCTTTTTCTTGTTCTTGGTCCATACCACATTCTTTAGTTGCTCTGCAGTCTTAGCGGGGAAAGCTTCTTCACTTCTATCATTTGAAAATTTCTTAAGTTCATTGACTGCATCAGTGTAGAGACGAAGTTTGTCGAGATAGTCACTGTGGAGGTCTCCATATTCTGCAATCATTTGGTCTACGACAGAATCCAACCTGCCAATAATCTTGGTCATAGCAGGACCCATCCTAAGCGTTTTGTCCAATGTAGTGTCGTTGAGATAGGGGATATAATATTTCTGGGGCGGCTTACTCTGATCCTTATAAACGGCATCCGGATAGCCTGCAGAAGCACCTCCCGCCTCAAGTTTCAGGAAACGGTTTGATTTCACGGTGAGTGCGCCCTCCTGTGGCTTCCAGAACACCTCGATGACTGACCTGACAATGGAGAGGTCAAAGACGCTGATGGCCATCGAGGCCAACTTCTTGGTGACCATCTTTGCCACGTCAAGAGCATAGGTGGCAACATTGAACTTCTTGCTGCCGTCATAGGTAGATGCGAACTTGTTGCGGATGTTCGTACCCGAAGTGAGGGTCAAGTTATTACCGGCAGCGATGGTCACGTTCTTACCTGTGATCCTCACGTCACCATTAGGGGCACTGATGGTGATGCCGGTGAAGGCATTGATCTTCACGTCGCCCCAAGGAGAACTGATGCTCACGTTACGGGCATCTGACGATGCCTTGATACTCCAGATGCCGTACTTGTCACCCATATCCACGCCTCCCTCGAAGCGTCGGCTCACCTCGTTGTCGGGTGTAAACGAGAATGGCACGAAACTGTTGATCAGCTTCAGTCCGGGATTGAGGTTGGCGATGAAGGCTGCAGCACCTTTGCCAAAACCCTCGTGCACCT
>JAEEGH010001264.1_pt1 | contig 73999 bp, 71 predicted proteins | sample 9134181 | NCBI WGS metagenome assembly JAEEGH01 (sample SAMN16246544, study PRJNA631951) | gut metagenome | biome: gut microbiome; feature: rumen; material: DP-attached | host: Bos | place: Iran: Karaj | collected 2018-10 | reverse complement strand
TTATGATGATTACTCTAATTACTTCAAAGGGAAAGTAAACGTTGGGATTATCCTAACCATGAATGCGCCTAAAGCGTACTTTGAGCAAGGCTATCAGGGAAAAGCAAAAGAGGTAGAGCAGATTTTTAGTGCTTTAAATGGGTATGTAGAAGTATATGCTGCTTGCGATACTCTTCAGGTGAATGATTACAACAAGTTTAATATGGCAAGCTTCAATGAGGAACATAAAAAAGAAATGCGGGAAAAGCAGTTTCCAATAGATTTGGAAGAAGCATTTCGTTTGGGGGAGAGGCTTGTAAGAGCGTAATAATATAGCAGCTTCGGCTGCCTTTACAGCCCTAAAAGATTTTTTAAACTGTTCGTCATTAATTCTGAAAAAAATGCAAAATATTCCCTTGTAAAAATGTAAAACAAATTGTTTTTTCGCCTAAAAAAATGTAAAATATATTTGCGGGAGGCGATAATATGGAAAGAATAGCATACAATAAATTAGTCGAATGGAAGAATAGCAAAGATAGAAAGCCGCTTATATTAAATGGGGCTAGACAGGTTGGTAAAACTTGGCTTTTAAAGGAATTTGGTTCCAGAGAGTATGAGAATGTGGCATATATAAACTGTGATGAAGTAGAGGACATGAAGAGTGTCTTTAATGATTTTAATATAGATAGACTTATTCGAGTGTTTTCAGCTCTCTCTGGAGTTGTCATTAAGCCTGAGAAAACGCTGATTATTTTGGACGAAATACAAGTGGTGCCAATTGGACTTTCATCGCTAAAATACTTTTGCGAAAATGCAAAAGAGTATCATATAGCTGTTGCGGGAAGTTTACTTGGCATTGGATTGCATGAGGGAACTGGTTTTCCTGTAGGGAAAGTGGATGAAGTTAACCTTTACCCGTTGTCGTTTAAAGAATTTTTAATGGCACTTGGTAAAGAAATCCTAATTGAAAATATGGAAGCGCATAGATGGAGTGAATTGTCAGCATTATCATCTACGTACATAGAATTATTACGTCAGTATTATTATGTAGGAGGAATGCCTGCTGTAGTTAAATCCTATGTGGAAGATCATGATATTTTTGCCGTAAGAGACATTCAAAAGCAGATTTTAGCAGACTATAGGCGTGATTTCTCTAATCATATTCCATCGGAATTGCTTCCAAAGGTAAATATGGTATGGGATTCCATACCTGCGCAGCTTGCAAAAGAGAATAAGAAATTTATATACAGTGCTATTAAAAAAGGCGGAAGAGCCAAGGAATTTGAAAATGCAATACAGTGGCTTGTTGACGCAGGACTAGTTTACAAGATCCTTCGCGTTTCAAAGGTTGATAAACCACTAAAATTCTATGAAGATATTGATGCTTTTAAACTATTTGTACTTGATTTGGGACTTCTTGGGGCGTTATCGGAAGTCGATGCCAAAGATGTTCTAGTAAACAATAATGCATTTACTGAATACAAAGGTGCATTTACCGAGCAATATGTATTGCAAGAGTTGGAGTCACTTAACAGAAGTGTATACTATCATTCCAAGGAACGTTCACAACTAGAATTGGACTTTGTAATACAAAAACATTATGTATATCCAATTGAAGTTAAAGCAGAAGAAAACTTAAGAGCAAAGAGTTTAAAAACAGTATTTGAAGAGAACAACAATTTAAAACCTGTTAGGTTTTCGATGGCTAATTATAGAGAACAAGACTGGATGGTAAATGTTCCACTATACTTAGTTAGTGAATGGATTGAAACAGCAGAGTAGTAGTTTTGGTCTATTATTATGCCCAAAATCAGGTGCGCAGGACAGGAAAAATGGACCACAAACCCCGTCCCCTAGGTCCATTACTGCATGTTTTTACAAATCCGCCCTGACATGGTAATATATATTCGCTGTGTCAGGACTATTTTTATGTCACAATGTGTCATAACGCATAATTAATACAAAAATGGTACTCGTCGTGGCACTCGGTCAAACAAACTGAGATAACAAATGGCTTAAATAAAGCATTTTTAGAAGGAGATACATAGAAAATGAAACTAGGAATCGTAGGTTTACCAAACGTAGGTAAGTCAACACTTTTCAATTCACTTACAAATGCAGGAGCGCTTGCAGCTAATTATCCTTTTGCAACAATTGATCCTAACGTTGGAGTTGTTGCAGTTCCTGACAAGAGACTTAAACTTTTGGGAGATCTTTATCATTCAAAGAAGGTTACACCTGCAACAATCGAGTTCGTTGATATTGCCGGACTTGTAAAGGGTGCATCAAAGGGTGAAGGACTTGGAAACCAGTTCCTTGCAAATATCCGTGAGACAGATGCTATTGTACACGTTGTTAGATGCTTTGAGGATCCTAACGTAGTTCACGTTGACGGATCGGTTGACCCTGCAAGAGATATAGAGACAATCAACCTCGAACTTATTTTTGCGGACCTTGAAGTTCTTGAGAGAAGAATTGCGAAGGTTGCTAAGACTGCACGTATGGATAAGACTGCAGCAAAAGAGCTGGATCTTTTGAATAAGATAAAGGCAACTCTTGAAGAAAATAAGATGGCCAGAGAGCTTGAGATTACTGATGAAGATGAGCTTGCACTTATGAATGGATATGATCTTCTTACATGGAAGCCTGTAATCTATGCGGCTAATGTTAAAGATGAGGATCTCGCCGATGATGGAGCTTCTAATAAATATGTTGCAGCTGTAAGAGACCTTGCTTCAAAGTCAGGCAGCGAGGTATTTGTTATCAGCGCTCAGATTGAGGCTGAAATATCAGAACTTGAAGCTGATGAGAAAGCAGAGTTCCTTGAGAGCATGGGACTTACAGAGTCTGGACTTGATAAGCTTATTGCAGCAAGCTACAAGACACTTGGTCTTATGAGTTTCCTTACATCAGGTGAAGATGAGACAAGGGCATGGACAATCAAGATCGGAACAAAGGCTCCTCAGGCAGCTGGTAAGATCCATACAGATTTTGAAAGAGGATTTATCAAGGCTGAGGTTATCAACTACGAGGATCTTCTGAGAGAGGGTTCACTTGCAGCAGCAAGAGAAAAAGGTCTTGTCCGCATGGAAGGAAAAGAGTACGTGGTTCAGGACGGAGATGTTATCCTGTTTAGGTTTAACGTATAAAAAGTGGAGGATGTTATGCCGGATATAATGGGGAAGATGGATATTGCGTTTCCACACTTAAATATCTATTTGGAGAATGTCCCAAAGAGTTTTACTGTTTTTGGCTTTAGTATTGCTTTATATGGAGTGATCATAGGATTGGGCTTTTTTCTGGCACTTATCCTTATTTCAAAAGTAGCCGGGGCAACTGGTCAGAATCCTGATACATACTGGGATGTGGCAACTTTTATAATTGTTTTTTCAATTATTGGAGCCAGAATATATTATGTGTTTTTTGCCTGGGATTACTATAAAGATAATCCTATCAGTGTGTTTAACATCAGAAATGGCGGCCTTGCAATATATGGCGGCGTGATTGCGGGATTCCTTACGGCGTTTATTTATTGCAGGATCAAAAAAGTTAATTTCTTTTTGCTTACAGACACTATTATGCCGGGGCTTTTGCTTGGTCAGATAATGGGAAGATGGGGCAACTTTACCAACAGAGAAGCTTTTGGTGAGTATACAGATAATCTTTTTGCCATGAGACTTCCTGTGGAAGCTGTAAGAAGCGGAGAGATAACTGAGCTTATGAAGGCTCACATGGTGGAAGGAACAAACTATATTCAGGTGAGTCCGACATTTCTTTATGAAAGTATGTGGAACTTGTGCCTTCTTATAATAGTGCTTTTGTATATCAAACATAAGAAGTTCGATGGTGAGATAGTTCTTTTATATCTTGGTGGTTATGGCCTTGGAAGATTCTGGATAGAAGGACTTAGAACTGACCAGCTCATAATGCATACCACAGGACTTCCGGTGTCACAGATGCTTGCCCTATGTCTTGTTGTATTTTCAGTGACGGCTATGATTATTAAACGTTTTAAAATGCGCGAAAAGTAATAAACAGAATATTTTTTTCAATGAAAAATGTCTTCTTGAATTTTTGATTCAGGAGGGCATTTTTTTTCATGGATTTTTAATAGACAGTAAGAAAAAAGTGTTCTATAATGTGTTTAGGTGGTAAAAAGTGGCAAAAAGTGGTTAAAAGTGGTAGAAAAGTGGTAAATTAAGTGGGAGCAGCATTTAAAGGCGAATATAGTCATTCCATAGATGCTAAGGGAAGACTCATAATACCTGCTAAATTCCGCGAGCTTTTGGGTGATCAATTTGTGGTTACCAAGGGCTTTGACGGATGCCTTTTTGTGTTCGCAGAAGAGGGGTGGAATCAGTTTGAAGAAAAACTACAGTCCCTGCCCATGGATAAACCTGAAGCCAGAATGCTTGGCCGTTTCTTCATCGCAGGAGCAATTGATGCGGAAGTCGACAAGCAGGGAAGAATTCTTTTGCCAGCAAATCTCTTGCAGCATGCAGGAATAGAAAAAGAAGCTGTTATAGCAGGTGTAGGTAATCGAGCTGAAATCTGGAGTAAGGCAGAATGGGAGAAGGCAAGTACCTTCGATGACATCAATGGAATTGCAGCTAAGATGAGTGAATATGGATTAAGCATTTAAGCCATGCATTTCATGAGAGTATGCAAATCGAATGCTTGCATGCGGATTTGCAATAATCTCATGAAATATAGGGCGTATGCCCACCAACTCGAAAAGCGAAGCTTTTCGAGTCTGGTGCATGGTTTAAAGCGGAAAAGCACATAGCTCAACAATAATAAGGAAAAAGTATGGAATTCAAACATTATTCAGTACTCCTGGATGAGTGCCTGGACAATTTGAATATTAAGCCTGATGGAATATATCTTGATGGAACTCTTGGTGGTGCAGGACATTCTTCACATATTGCTGAGAGACTTACAGATGGAGGACATCTGTACGGCACAGATCAGGATGAGGACGCTATCCGCGCTGCAACAAAGAGACTTGAGCCTTATGAATCCAGAGTTACTATCATCAGAGACAACTATGAAAATGCAGTTGAAAGGCTGAAGGCTCTTGGAGTTACCGGAGTTGACGGCATCCTGCTTGATCTTGGAGTTTCATCTTATCAGCTTGATAACGCTGAAAGAGGTTTTACCTATAAAGAAGATGTTCCTCTCGATATGAGAATGGACCAGAGACAGACACTGACAGCCAGAGATATTATCAATGACTATTCTGAAATGGAGCTTTTTCATATCATAAGAGATTTTGGAGAAGATAAATTTGCTAAAAATATAGCAAAGCATATCTGTATAGAAAGAGCTAAATCTCCAATAGAAACAACGGGACAGCTCAATGACATCATTAAGGCGGCTATACCGGCCAAGATGAGAGAAAAGGGAGGTCATCCTTCCAAGAGAACTTATCAGGCTATCAGAATAGCGCTCAATAGAGAGCTGGATGTTTTGCAGAACTCTTTGGATGGATTTATTGATTTCCTTAATCCCGGAGGAAGGCTCTGCGTTATTACTTTCCATTCATTGGAAGACAGAATAACCAAGAATAACTTCAGGAGAAACGAGAATCCTTGCACATGCCCGCCTAATTTCCCGGTCTGTGTATGTGGCAAGACATCAAAAGGCAAGGTAATAACAAGAAAGCCAATTTTACCAAGTGAAAAAGAACTTGCTGAGAATAAACGTTCTCAGAGTGCGAAACTTAGAGTGTTTGAAAAGATCAAGTAAATTATTGAACTGCAATAGCAGTAAGAAGGGAGGCTAACATGGCAAATGAATATATTCGCGGAAATACCGTAAAAAAGATCAATGAACAACCAAATGAGAAAAAAGACCGCTTCCATGTGCAGGAGCCTCAAAAGAAAAATAGAAGGCGCCACCACATGAGCCTTGGATACCTTGTGTTTTTATCAATGGCAATGGTGCTTATGGTGGGAACGCTTGCGTGGTACATCAATCTGCAGTCACAGATCAAGAACAGCGTTAAGCATGTAGCTCAGCTTGAAAGCCAGCTCAATGCATTAAAACAGGATAACGATGAGGCTTACAACAGAGCTAACGGCAATGTTGACCTTGATGAGGTAAAAAGAATAGCAATTCAGGAATACGGAATGACGTATGCCAGTGAGGGACAGATCATCACATATTCTGATGGCGGTGGAAATGACTATGTACGCCAGATTGCGCCTATCCCGCATGAATAACTTCTTAAAATAATTTGCCCCTGGTACAAAATATGACTATAATTGAAAGGGTGTAATTGGAAGGATTTTATGTTTAGATGAAAAGGCGTAAGGAAAAAAATAAGCAGAAGTTTACTATAGGAATGAGAAAAAAGCTGGTGGTGCTATTTGTATTGGTACTACTGGCTTTCGTTGGGTTAGGGGTCAGACTTATCCTTATAACCAAGAACAATGGTGAGGAGTATCAGAAACAGGTTCTTTCTCAGCAGCAATATGATTCGACGACTATTCCCTTTAGAAGAGGAGAGATTCTGGATGCCAACAATACTATTCTTGCTTACAGTGAGAAGGTATACAATGTCATCCTTGATGCAAAGATTCTTTTAAGGGATTCCAAATATCTTGATCCTACGATAAAAGCGCTTGTAAGATGCTTTGGGCTTGATGGAGGCGATATAAGAAATTACCTTTCAGAGCATCCATCATCTCAGTATTATATTTTGGCCAAAAAACTTACTTACTCAGAGATCAGTGAGTTTCAGGGACTTATTACTCCCGGCTCTGAAACCTATGATGAAAATATTCAGGGCATTTGGTTCGAGGAAAGCTACATTCGTAAATATCCAAACGGTTCTCTTGCCAGTGACATAATAGGTTTTACTTCAAGTGACAACACCGGTATGTATGGACTTGAAGAGTATTACAACAGCACTCTTAGTGGAACTCCCGGAAGAGAATACGGATATCTTGACGATGATTCCAATCTTGAGAGAACAACTATTTCAGCTACAGACGGTGATAGCATCGTCACAACTATTGATGGTAATCTTCAGACAATAGTTGAAAAACATTTATACGAGTTCAATGAGCAGTATAAAAACAATGCCAGAGAAGGCAACGGAGCCAATAATGTAGGCTGTATCATGATGGATATCCATACTGGTGAGATCCTTGCTATGGCAAGTTATCCAAACTTTGACCTGAACAACCCAAGAGATACGGCGGCCCTTATCGGAATGCCTGCGGTTGATGAAAAGGGAAACAAAGTAAAGGGTGAATCAGTCTATGATTCCGGTGTGTACATCACTGAGGAAATGCTTCAAAACTTTACTGATGAGCAGCTCTATCAGAACTACAATGCTTTATGGAAAAATTTCTGTATTGCAGATACATACGAGCCCGGATCTGTTGCCAAGCCTTTTACTGTAGCTACTGGACTTGAGAGCGGCTCTATAACAGGTGACGAAGTCTATAACTGTCTTGGTAAGCTTGAAGTTGGCGGTTGGGAGATCAAGTGCCATAACACCTACGGTGACGGAGCTGTTTCAGTATCAAGAGGAATTGAGATCTCCTGTAACGTAGCTATGATGTATGTAGCACAGGCTATTGGAGTAAACACTTTTACTAAGTTTCAAAAAGATTTCGGATTCGGACTTAAGACCAATATCGATCTTGCCGGAGAAGCCAGAACTGAGGGGCTTACCTACAGTGCTTCCAATATGACATCTACTGACCTTGCCACTAACTCTTTTGGACAGGGCTTTAACGTAGATATGATCGAGATGATAACAGCCTTTAGCTCGCTGATCAACGGTGGCTACTATTACGAACCTCATGTTGTAAAAAAAGTTGTAAGCAGTAGTGGTGCTACTATTAAGAATATTGAACCGAGAATTTTAAGACAGACAATATCACAGAGCACATCTGATAAGATAATAGAGTACTGTAATCAGGTAGTTGCAGGTTCAGAAGGTACGGGTAAAACAGCAAGACCTGCGGGTTATATGATCGGTGGTAAGACAGGAACGGCTCAGACTCTGCCCCGTGGAAACCATCAGTATGTTGTTTCATTCATGGGATATGCACCGGCATCTGACCCAGACATAGCAATCTACGTTGTTGTTGACAGACCCAACGTGCTTTATCAGGATGATGCCAAGTTTGCAACCAGAATAGTAAGAGCTATTCTTACAGAGGCTCTTCCTTATCTTAACTATCCTATGACAGAGGAACTTTCTGAAAAAGAAAAAGCGGAACTTGAGACTCTTCGTGAGCAGCTTGTTACAACAGCCGTAGCGGAAGAAGAGCAGGAAGAAAACTCTGAGGAAGTTACAGAAGGAGCTGCTGAGACCAGTGAGGAGACCACTGAAGCCCCAGAGGAAAAAGAAAGAAATTCAATCTGGGAGTCATTTGACAAAGATCCTACTACGGGCTATTATGTAGACCCAAGTAACGGAAATCTTATAGATCCGGACAGCGGAAGCGTAGTTGGAGGAGATGAACTTCCTGATTTTGAGGGAGTACCGGAAGAGGCCGCTTCAGCAAGCAGTAGTAATTAAGATTTGAGGATGTAATTATGGAAAACTATTTAACCAGAACACTGATACCTGTTCTTGTATCATTCATTGTAGCAGTTGTGATCGGACCTTCAGTAATAGGTATGTTAAAAAAGCTTAAGGCAGGTCAGACAGAGCGTGAAGAGGGACTTGAGTCCCATCAGAAAAAAACCGGGACGCCAACAATGGGCGGCTTAATATTCCTTATTCCTTTCTTTATCATAGGAGTTTTGTACGGCGCAGCTCATAAGGAAGTTATTCCGGTGCTTATTCTCACCTTTGGTTTTGGACTTATTGGTTTTATTGATGATTATATCAAAGTAGTAAAAAAGCATAATTTGGGACTTCGTGCATGGCAGAAGATCGTTGGACAGCTCGTTATTGTAGTTGTATTTGCCCTCTATGTAGAGAAATTTACTGATCTTTCCCTTGCAATGAAGGTTCCATTCACAAATATAATGCTTGATTTTGGATTTTGGAATATTCCGATCCTGTTCTTTATAGCGCTTGGAACAGCTAATGGAACAAACTTTACAGACGGAGTTGATGGCCTTTGTGCATCGGTAACAGCAGTTGTAGCAGGATTTTTTGCGATAGCTGGAATGGTGACAGGAGCAACAGGAGCTGAGGTTATGTCTTCAGCTATGATGGGAGCTCTTTTAGGCTATCTTGTATATAACGTATATCCCGGAAAAGTAATGATGGGAGACACAGGATCCCTTGCCATAGGCGGATTTGTTACCGGAATAGCGTACGTTATGCAAATGCCTATTTTCATTGTTATAGTCGGCTTTATTTACGCTTTGGAAGTAGTTTCAGTTATTATGCAGGTTTCATATTTTAAGATAACACACGGTAAAAGAATTTTCAGAATGGCCCCTATTCATCATCATTTTGAAAAAGGTGGCTGGTCTGAGACTAAGGTTGTGAATGTGTTTACTACAGTGACAATACTCATGTGCCTTATTGCTTATGCCGGTTTGAGATAACTAATGATATACGAAGGAATGTAAAATGAAAGCAGCAGATATTATTGGAAAAAAAGTACTAGTAATTGGTTCAGGTCTCTCTGGAGTCGGATCAGTAAGACTTCTTCATCAGGTTGGCGCAGTGCCAATCGTATTGGAAGAGAACACAAAGGTGACCGAAGAGGATATCAGGAAAAAACTCCACGAAGAAGATAGGGATAATACACAGATCATTATTGGAAGTATCGAAGATGATGTATTAGATGAACTTTCTCTGACTGTTCCAAGTCCTGCAGTACCTCTTGATGCACCTACAGTTATGAGAATTAAAGAGAAAAATATACCTATCTGGAGTGAGATTGAGCTGGCTTACAATTTTTCTAAAGGTAAGCTGGTTGCAATAACAGGAACAAATGGTAAGACTACCACTACAACTCTTGTGGGCGATATTATGAAGGCTCATTTTGCAGATACATATGTAGTTGGAAATATAGGCGTATCCTACGCTGAGAGTGCACTTAAGATGACTGAAGACTCTGTTACTACAGGTGAGATCAGTTCTTTTCAGCTTGAGGCTGTTGATAATTTCCATGCAAATGTATCAGCAATCCTTAATATTACGCCGGATCATCTCAACAGACATCATACGATGGAGTGCTATGCTTCCATGAAGGAAAATGTCACAAACAGACAGACAAAGGATGATACCTGTGTCCTTAATTATGACAACGAATATACAAGAGATTTTGGAAACAGATGCCCATCTAAGGTGATCTTTTTCTCAACAAAAGAAAAACTCTCTGACGGATTCTTCCTTGATGGCGATGAGATCTTTATGAGTACAGCAGGCAATGCAACCAGGATCATGAATATTCATGACATGAATCTGGTTGGCCTTTGCAACGTTGAAAATGTTATGGCAGCCATAGCAATATCTCTTTCTATGGGTGTTCCGCTTGCTACAATTCTTAACGTTGTTCGTAATTTCAAGGCAGTAGAGCATAGAATTGAGTTTGTCGCTACAAAGAATGGCGTTGACTATTACAATGATTCCAAGGGAACCAATCCGGATGCGGCTATCCAGGGTATAAGGGCCATGAGCAAGCCAACAATCCTTATCGGCGGGGGCTATGATAAAGGTAGTGAATATGATGAGTGGATTGAAAACTTTGGAGATAAGGTAAAACTTCTGGTACTTATTGGCCAGACAAAAGAAAAGATCGCAGAGTGCGCTAAGAAGCATGGATTTACCAATTATTGTTTTAAAGACAGCTTTGAAGAGGCACTTAAGTTCTGTACAGAAAGCGCTGATGAGGGTGATGCAGTTCTTTTATCACCTGCATGTGCAAGCTGGGATATGTTCCCGAATTATGAGACCAGGGGAAAGAAATTCAAGGAATACGTAAATGCGCTGTAATGTGTTCTTTTACGGTATTTGTTATGTTATGAGGGATCAAAGTGGAGAGAGTCAGGACACTAAGAAAGCCAAAAGTTGAATCATATATAGACTATAGTCTGGTTTTCATAGTTCTGTTTTTGCTGGCATTTGGACTTGTTATGCTTTATTCAACAAGTTCTTATGAAGCTAATCTGGACTATGGAGATTCAGCCTATTACTTTAAGCATCAGCTCGGACCAACAATCATTGGACTTGGAGCTATGCTTTTTATGTCCTATTTTCCATATAGGATCCTTAAGAAGTTTGCCTTTCCAATTTATGTGATTGCAGCTGGAATGCTCCTTCTTCTGATTCCTCTTGGAAAAACCATCAACGGCGCTAAGAGATGGTTGTATGTTGGAAGCATATCAATACAGCCTGCCGAGGTTGCTAAATTTGCCGTAATTGTTTTTTCTGCGACACTTGTTATTTCACTTAAAAAGAAATTGCTTGATCCAAAAGGATTTGGAACAATGCTTGCATTTCCTGCATTCCTTTCACTTTTGGTATATGGAATCACAAAGAACCTTAGCTCTGCGATCATTATCATGGGTATAGCTGTAGTAATGCTTTTCGTGTCTACGCCAGGATATAAGAGATATGTTATCGCAGCTCTTTCTGTTTTGGCTTTGGCCACTGTAATTGTTCTTATAGTTGCCAATTCAGCAGATTCAAGTGGAATGAACTACAGATTTAAAAGAATACTTGTATGGCTTGATCCTGCTGCTTATGCAAGTGGTAAGGGATTCCAGACTATTCAGGCTCTTTATGCTATTGGCTCAGGCGGAATTTTTGGTAAAGGCCTTGGCGAGAGTATGCAGAAAATGGGCTTCATTCCAGAAGCTCAGAACGACATGATCTTTTCAATTATCTGCGAAGAGCTGGGACTTTTTGGAGCTATCGCAGTAATGCTCATGTTTCTTCTTCTTATCTGGAGATTGATGGTAATAGCCAATAATGCTCCTGATATGTTTGGGGCACTTTTGGTTATCGGTGTAATGGGTCATATTGCTATTCAGGTTATTCTTAATATTGCGGTTGTAACCAATACTATCCCTAACACCGGAATCACACTACCCTTTATAAGTTACGGTGGTTCCGCAGTTATTGTTCAGCTTGCAGAAATTGGTGTGGCGCTTAATGTGGCCAGAAATATAGGAAGATGATATAGATGGCAAAGAAAAAGCGTAGAAAACCCAGACCAAGAAAAAAGAATAATATAGATATCAGAAGTTTTTTTGAAAAGATCACAGACTCCTTAAGATATAACAGGAGTCTTTATATTATCATCGGCATAGTCATAGCTCTTTTTACCGTGGGACTTCTGGTATTTACTTACATAAGGGATAATTACACCATTACAAACGTTTATGTAACAGGCAATACACATTACACGAACGAAGAAGTCATAGATATGGTAATGACAGATAAGCTCTGTCACAATTCACTGTATCTTTCACTAAAATACAGGAACAAGTCCATAGAAGGTGTCCCTTTTGTAGAAAAAATGAGTGTTGAGATAGTATCCCCTGACACTGTAAGAATAAATGTTTACGAAAAAGCGGTTGCCGGATATATTTCGTATCTTGGGCACTATATTTATTTTGACAGAGATGGAATAGTGGTTGAAAGCTCTCTGGAAGCCAGTGATGACGTTCCTGAGGTTTTAGGACTTAGCTTTTCATATGTTGTACTTTACGAAAAACTGCCAATAGATAACGAGGAGGTTTTTGAGGAAATCCTTGATATCACACAGCTTTTGTCCAAGTACAACTTAAAGGCAAACAAGATCTTTTTTGACAGCGAGTATAATCTTTACCTGTATTTCGAGGGAATTGAAGTAAGTATAGGGACAAAAGACTATATAGATGAAAAAATAATACAACTTCAGTACATTTTACCTAAACTTGAAGGTAAAACAGGTCTGCTTGAAATGAAAGATTATGATGAAGACACAAAAAACGTGACTTTTCAGGAAAAAAAGCAGTAAATTGTTGTACAAAAACAAAAATTTAAAGGAAAAAAACAGGTTGATAATTGAACAAAAAAATCGTATCATAGCTATTAGGAGTCTATGGATTATGAAGGAGGAGTTGTTTTGCTGGAGATAAAGTCAAACGAAGCAGAAAATGCCTGCAAGATAATTGTCGTTGGGGTCGGCGGTGCAGGAAATAATGCTGTAAATAGAATGGTAGACGAAAATATTACCGGTGTTGAGTTCATCGGTATAAATACAGATAAACAGGCACTTCAGTTATGCAAAGCCCCTAAGCTTTTACAGATCGGTGAGAAGCTTACAAAGGGTCTTGGTGCCGGTGCAAAGCCTGAGATTGGCCAGAAGGCTGCTGAGGAGAGCGCAGAAGAGATTTCTGCTGCACTTAAGGGCGCTGATATGGTATTCGTTACTTGTGGTATGGGTGGCGGAACAGGAACAGGTGCTGCTCCAGTTGTTGCAAAACTTGCCAAAGAGATGGGTATTCTTACTGTTGGTGTGGTTACAAAACCTTTCAGTTTCGAAGCTCGTGTTCGTATGCAGAACGCTATGCTCGGAATATCTAATATCAGGACTAATGTAGATACACTTATTGTTATCCCTAACGATAAACTTCTTCAGATTGTTGACAGACGTACAACTATGCCTGATGCCCTTAAGAAAGCTGATGAAGTACTTCAGCAGGCAGTTCAGGGTGTTACTGATCTTATTAACGTACCTGCAGTTATCAACCTCGATTTTGCAGATGTACAGACTGTTATGAAGGATAAAGGCATTGCTCATATCGGTATTGGTACCGGTAAGGGTGATGATAAGGCAGCGGATGCTGTTAAGATGGCAGTTGAGAGTCCACTTCTTGAGACTAAGGTTAACGGAGCTACAGATGTTATCATCAATATCTCCGGTGATATCAGTCTTACAGATGCTCAGGAAGCTTCTGATTATGTTCGTGGACTTGCCGGCGATGATGTAAATGTTATCTTTGGTGCAATGTATGATGAGAATAAGACTGATACTTGCACAGTTACAGTTATCGCTACAGGAATTGATGATAAGCTTATGGCAGCTAAGCCAGCTGCAGCTAGACCGGTTCAGCAGGCAACACCTGTAACACCAGTTTCAATTCCACAGCCTACAGTTAACGTAGCACATGCTACAACTGTTACACCATCTTCAGTAGTAACTCCTATCCAGCCTTCAGTAGAGACAATTGGTATTTCTCGTGAGAACAGTGCTGCAGCTCCTAAGCCAAATCTTGGTATCAACAGACCTACAGATATCAAGAGCACAGTAGAGCCAAAGTCACTTAAAATTCCTGATTTCTTACAGAGAAAGTAAAAGTTAACGAAATAGTATTAAAAAGCCTTTTGCAAATTATGCAAAAGGCTTTTATTTTTGCCAGAACAATGCTACAATAGTTTGTGTGGTTGTTTGATTTTTTCACCAATATGTAGTGGACATGTCAAATCGGGAAATGGAGGAAAAGTTATGAAGTGCCCATTCTGTGGGAAAGATGATACCAGAGTAATTGATTCAAGACCGGCTGACGATAATACGTCAATTAGGAGAAGAAGGGTCTGTGATTCCTGTAGCAAGCGTTTTACTACATATGAAAAAGTTGAGACAATACCTCTTATTGTTATCAAGAAGGGCGATGTGAGAGAACCATATGACAGAGCCAAGATTGAGGCAGGAGTATTCAGAGCGTGTCATAAGAGACCTGTAAGTGCTGAGCAGATCACTAAAATGGTTGATGCAGTAGAGACAGAGATCTTTAATATGGAGCAGAAGGAAATCCCCAGCAGATCTATAGGCGAGATTGTTATGGACAAGATGAAGAATCTTGATCCTGTAGCTTATGTCAGATTTGCATCTGTTTATAGAGAGTTTAAGGATGTGAACACATTTATGGATGAGCTGAAGTCAGTCCTTAAGAAGGAAGCTGAGGGGACTATTACAGACAGCACAGACAAGAACACACCTCTTTTAAAGAAAGAATAAAAAGTACAAGTATTAGCCTTGACAACTTATTGTCAAGGCTATATATTTACATACGTATTGCTGCGTTGCTTTATATCATGCGCATACGTAGCGAAAAAACAATTTCATAGGAGGAAGATTTTAGCATGATTAGAGGAGATGTTATGAGAAAGGGAGTATCATCACTTCTGATGATCGTGTTAACAACACTGACTGTTGCATTGAGTGGATGCTCAAGTGACAAGGCAGGGGAATCTGCTTCTTTGGACCAGAGCGCAGGGGCGAGCACTGAAACAGTGACTGGCACAGCTGATACAGCGTCTGAAGCGGTTGCAGATGATCTTTCTAAGCTTATCGTAGGTATACCTCAGGATATAAGCGATCTTGACCCTCATTACGCAACGGGGGCTGGAATCAAAGAGGTATTATTTAACGTCTTTGAAGGCCTTGTAAAGCCTGACGCTAGCGGTAATCTTATCCCAGCTGTAGCAAGTGAAGTTAACATTTCTGATGACAACAAGGTTTACACATTTACACTTCGCGATGGAATCAAGTTCCATGATGGAAGTCTGGTTACAGTGGAGGATATCAAGTATTCTATCGACCGCAACAGGGGCGCTGATGGAAGCGAGCCACTTGTTTCTTCATTTTCCAATATTGAAAGTGTAAATATTATTGATGACAGCCATGTGGAGATTGTTCTTACAACTCCAAATTCTGAGTTTTTACCACTTCTTACAGTGGCTATCATCCCAGAGAGCAATACAGATCCTGCTACTAATCCAATTGGTACAGGCCCTTACAAGTATGTTTCAAGCTCACCACAGGAGAACTTCATCGTTACAAGATTTGATGACTATTGGGGTGATAAGGCATACATTAAGGATGTCGTATTTAAAGTTGAGGCTAACTCAGATGCCATCGTACTTGACCTTGAAGGCGGATCACTTGATATGGTTGCCCGTCTTACAAGCGCTCAGGTAGCTCAGCTTTCAGATAAGTTTGATATTTACGAAGGCACAATGAACCTGGTTCAGGCTATGTACCTTAACAATGCAGTAAAGCCTTTTGATGATGTTAAGGTAAGACAGGCTCTGTGCTATGCAATAAGCCCTCAGGAGATTATGGATTTTGTTTCTGATGGCGCCGGAACAGAGATTGGTAGTGCTATGTATCCTTCATTTACAAAGTACTATGATCCAGCTCTTAATGACACTTATAATCAGGATGTAGAGAAAGCGAAAGCTCTTTTGGCTGAGGCTGGTTACCCTGATGGATTTACATTTACAATTACAGTTCCATCAAACTATGCGCAGCACGTTGATACTGCACAGGTTATTGCTGAGGAACTTAAGGCTATTGGTGTTACAGCCAATATTCAGGAAGTTGAATGGAATACATGGCTCAGTGATGTTTATTCTGACAAGAACTATGAGGCAACAGTTGTAGGCTTTGATGCTTCTACTCTTTCTGCTTCAGCTCTTCTTGCAAGATATTGCTCAGATTCAAGCAAGAATATGTTCAACTTCAAGAGCGATGCATATGATGCAGCTTATGCAAATGCAGTAGCAACTTCTGATGATGCTGAAAAGACCAAGTACTATAAAGAGTGCCTTAAGATTCTTTCAGAAGAAGCAGCTAATGTATATATTCAGGACCTTCCTGAGTTTGTTGCTCTTAATAAGAAATTCACAGGATATGAATTTTATCCTCTTTATGTACAGGATATAGCTAAGATCAGACCTGCACAGTAAAGAAAAGTAAGATATAGCGAGGAATGCGATATGAAATATATCATCAAAAAGTTTTTTTCAATGATTGTGACTTTGGTGGTGGTTTCGTTTTGCGTATTCCTCGCTTTTAACGTTATTCCGGGTGATCCGGCCCTAAGAAAACTTGGAACAGAAGCTTCACAGGAGCTGATTGAACAGACGAGACAACAGATGGGACTTAATGATCCGCTTCTGGTAAGATATGCCAGATGGTTTACCTCTTTTCTTCATGGAGATATGGGAACTTCCTATAACTACAATGTTCCGGTTGCGGGCATGATCATTGATAAGATCCCGATTACTCTGACAATGGCTATTATGTCATTTCTGCTTACGATTTTGGTTTCAATTCCTCTTGGAATCACAACAGCAAAACATGAAAACGGTCTTCTGGACAAGACAATCACCATAACTAATCAGATAATTATGGCGATTCCGCCTTTCTTTTCCGGAATCCTGATCACTTTCATATTTGGAATGATCTTTAAGCTGTTTACTCCGGGAGGATTCGTATCTTATACAGAAAATATGTCTAAATTTATCAGGTATCTGATCTTCCCTTCAGTTGCCATCGCACTTCCTAAGATTGCAATGACAGTTAAGATGCTGAGGTCCAGTCTTCTTGATGAAGCTGAAAAAGATTATACGAGAACGGCCTATAGCAGAGGAAATAATACAAGTGGTGTGCTTTACAGGCATGTACTTAAAAATGCCATGATACCGGTTATCACATTCCTTGGAATGCTTCTTGCAGACATGGTGGCAGGCAGTATCGTTATTGAACAGGTATTTAGCATTCCCGGAATCAGCAGGATTTTGCTGGCGAGTATCAGCAACAGGGATTATCCCGTTGTACAGGCGATCATTATGGGAATTTCAGCCATAGTTATCGTGATAAATCTTTTCGTAGATATAATTTACAGAATAATCGATCCAAGAATTGAGATAGCAGAGTGATGAAGGATTTCTTAAAAAAGCTGAAAAAAAATCCCTACATGATAGCGGGATTAATAATAACAGGGCTAATAGTACTCCTTGTAGTAGTGGGAATATTCTGGATGCCTTATGAACCTACCAAGATGAGTGCAACAGAAAAGCTTCAGGGCATTTCTTTTAAGCACCTTATGGGAACTGATAACATGGGACGTGATGTGTTCAGCAGAGTTATGTATGGAAGCAGGATCACGCTCCTTATAGCTATTGGAACCGTTTTGATAGGTGCAGGTGTGGGAACCATAATAGGCGCACTTACAGGATACTACGGAGGAGCCTTTGATGAAGTTGTAATGAGAGTTATAGATGCTCTTTTTGCCTTCCCAAGTATTCTCCTTGCACTTGTTATTGTCAGTGTATTTGGAACCGGATGGTCACAGCTTCTTTTATCCCTTGGAATTGCCTTTGTACCTAGCTTTGCAAGGATAGTAAGAGGCGAGGTCTTAAGAGTAAAGAGCATGGACTACATAGAGAGTGCCAAGCTACAGGGCGTGTCAGATATCAGAATGATATTTGTTCACATACTTCCTAATATTAAAAATGTTTTAGCTTCTTCAATCCTTATTGGATTTAACAATGCAGTTCTTGCCGAAGCCGGTCTTAGCTACCTTGGAGTAGGTTCACAGCCTCCTTTTGCAAGCCTTGGTAAAATGCTTTCAGATGCGCAGCAGTACATGTTTACAGTGCCTAGCATATGCTTATGCCCGGGAATTGTAATAGTACTTATGGTTTTAGGATTTTCCTTTTTGGGAGAAGGTATCAGAAGATGGAAATAATACTGGATGTAACAGATCTTCATATAGAATTTCATGATCATGAGCTTCCTGAAACTGTAGTAGAGGACTTTGATCTGATGCTTGGCAAAGGGGAAATTGTGGGCATTGTAGGTGAGTCAGGTTCAGGAAAAAGCATGAGTGCCCTGGCAATTGCAGGTCTTTTGAACAGGCATTCCATGGAAAAAACAGGAAAGATAATGTTTAACGGCGACAATCTTCTTACCTGTAACAGAAATAAGCTAAGGACCTATCAGGGCGATGAGATTTCGATCATTTTCCAGGAGCCGATGACTTCTCTCAATCCGGTTAAAAAAATCGGTTGGCAGGTGGAGGAACCTCTTTTTATCCATCATCCCGAGGTAAGTAAGGCTGATAGGAAAAAGAGAGCTATTGCGATGCTTGAATCTGTTGGACTGGAAAATGCAAGTGAGGTTTACAATATGTATCCTCATGAACTCTCAGGCGGAATGCGACAGAGAGTTATGATCGCAGCTGCAATGATAGGCAATCCGCAGATCCTGATTGCTGATGAGCCGACTACAGCGCTGGATGTCACTGTGCAGGCTCAGATTGTAGAGCTCCTTAAAAAGCTTAACAGAGAAATGGGAACATCGATTATTTTTATTTCCCATGATCTTAGTCTTGTCAGACAGCTTTGTCAGCGAGTTATTGTTATGCAGAAGGGCGTGATCGTGGAAACAGGAAATACAGATAATGTATTTAGAAACCCCAGGGACCCATATACTAAAAAGCTCATAGCTGCCATACCTAAAATTGATCTTGGAGATTGAAAGGTCTGCGAATATGGAAGAATCAAAGGTACTTAAGGTAGAGAACCTTAACGTATATTATAAAAACAGAAAAAGAAAGCCTTTTTCAGGGCAGAGGAAGATCCATACTCTCTATGATGTCAGTTTTGAGATGGAAGAGGGTGAGGTTCTTGCTATAGCAGGTGAGAGCGGTTGCGGAAAATCAACTCTTGCAAGGGCGATAGTAGGTATCAATAAGGATTACACCGGCACTTTGTGGCAGAAATATGATGGACCTCAGATGGTGTTTCAGGATCCGTACAGTTCGCTTAATCCGGCAAAAAAGATAGGATGGCTTTTGGAAGAACCGCTAAAGGTAGATAAAAAGCGCAAGTGGACGAGTGAGGAACGCAAAAAGAGAGTCGAAGAAATCATGGGGGAGATAGAGCTTCCTCTGGAGATGCTTGACAGGTACCCTTCTCAATTGTCAGGGGGACAAAGGCAGAGAATATGTATCGGGATAGCACTTATGAGATCGCCGAGGTTATTGATTGCTGATGAGCCTGTATCAGCTCTTGACGTTACGATACAGGCACAGATAATGGAACTTTTGCAGAACCTTCATAAGAGACTCGGAATTTCCATTATATTCATTTCCCACGATCTTAGAGTCGTGTATCAGATAAGTGATCATGTGATGATCATGAAATCCGGAAGAGTCGTGGAATATGGAAAGACCCGCGATGTTTATAAGAATCCTCAGGATGAATACACTGTTCAGCTTCTTAAAGCTGCAGGAATCCGTCAGTAAATGGCAATTTATTTATAAAATATAAAAAAGATTAAATTAATCTTAAATAACGTTCTGACCGCCTAAAATGGTACTTTATTCCCATATAATGGTATTAAGAGATTCAAAAAAGTATCCGATATTCTTTTGGAAAGTAATTGTGGGAATAATTACAGGAAAGGAGGCAGGACGTTATGGCATTAAATAGATTAGGTAGTGGCCTTTCAGGCTACAATGCATATAATATCCCGCCAGCCAGCGACAGGAGCGCGCAGATTGCTCCGGTAAAGGAAGCACAGGATACCAGCGTAGATCTCGGTGAACCAAAACAGCAAGAGAAAAAGATGGATCTTACTGTTGAGGTACCTAAAAGAGATAATGCATCTATTGAAAATGTTGCAATTTCTTTAGGAGCATATGATGGCATTTCAGTTGATCTCTTTGGCGGAGACGGAATCGCATCAAATGATATGAAACAGGCAATTTCAGGAATGAAAAAAGATCATATCCTTCATGAGTATCAGTATTTTGTAGGAAACAAGGATATGACCGGCAAGGCAGCCAATGTTATTTCAGGAACAGAGGATGGACTTGTTATTAAACTTAACTGATATATTGGGAATGTTGAAGCTACCGCTTGCGGTAGCTTTTTTATATCATAGGAAATTGCTTCCTATGATATAAAAAACGCTCCGCTAAGGATGCGCACTCGCGCAATTGGAAGATGTTGCATAAATGCAACCGCGCTCGGCGCGAGAATGTCGCAAGCGACATTCTTTTTTATGCCCGCCCCTCTGACTTGCCTCTGGCCTTCTAACCGTCCCTCTGACTCCCTTGCGTTACAGTTGAATAAAAGGTAAAATTTACTGAATAAGATAAGCGCGCGGGGTGAGAATTATGAACTACACAGATGGATATACAAGAACATGCGGACTCATTGGTAATCCTGTAAAACATACCATGTCACCGCTTATACATAATTCACTTGCTTCTATGACAGGGATAAACATGGTCTATGTTCCCTTTGAGGTAAAGGAAAAAGAGCTTAAGAATGCCATAAAAGGAGCTGTGGCTCTTGATATTCAGGGAATGAATGTCACTATACCTTATAAAACGGATGTTATTCCATTTCTTGAGGATGTTGATCCGCTTGCCAAGGCTATAGGAGCTGTTAATACTCTGGTAAGGACAGCAAATGGCGGTTTCAAGGGATATAATACAGACATGACTGGTCTTTATCATGCCATGCAGGATGAAGGAATAGAGCTAAAGGATCAGACAGTGGTTATTCTTGGCGCCGGCGGTGTTGCAAGGCCTACAGCTTTTTTGTGTGCCAATAAAGGGGCAAAAAAGGTATATATACTAAACAGAACCTTTGAAAAGGCTGTCGATGTGGCAGATGAAGTAAACCTTGCGCTTGAATTTACTGATAGTGATGAAAAGGTAGTACCGATGCTTCTTGGAGACTATCGAAAGGTTCTGGAAGCAGAAGGTAGCTTTATTGCTATCCAGTGTACTTCAGTAGGTCTTTTCCCTGATGTTAACAGCGCTGTAATAGAGGATGAAGAGTTTTATAAAAAAGTATCTTCCGCAATGGATCTTGTGTACAGACCCCTTCAGACAAAGTTCTTGAAGCTTGCAAAAGAGGCGGGAGCCAAGACATTTTCAGGTCTTAAAATGCTTCTTTATCAGGGAATTGATGCTTATGAACTCTGGAATGAGGACAAGGGCATTAAGATAACAAAAGATCAGGCGGATGAGATCTACAAATCTATGATGCTTGAAGTTGTGGGAGCTTCCAATATTGTGCTTGAAGGCTTTATGGGAAGCGGTAAGAGCACTGTTTCTGAACTTCTATCTGAAAAGCTGATGCTTGAGCTTATTGATACAGATGAAGTCATTGAAGACACTGAAGGAAGAACTATAAACGAGATCTTTGAGACAGAAGGCGAGGCTTCATTTAGAGAAATGGAGACAGATCTTTTGGAGGCTATAGATTCCGATCACTGGAGAGAGTTTGTTATCTCCCTGGGAGGCGGAATGCCTGTAAAAGAGGAAAATAGAGAGCTTTTAAGAAAAATTGGAAAGGTTGTATACTTAAGGGCAAAGCCTGAAACAATTTTTGAGAGAGTAAAAGATGATGATAAAAGACCTCTTTTAAAAACCGAGGATCCGCTGGCAAAGATCGAGGAACTTTTAGAAAAGCGCGCATCATTCTATGAAGATGTGGCTGATGTGATAATTGATACAGATGGTAAGACTCCTGAGGAGATTACAAAAGAGATAATAGATAAACTGGGTTTATAAAGAATGAACAAAAGAAATTATTCAAAAGAGCTTGAGGGAAAAATAGAGGATTTTCAGAAAAACGGTGAATATCCAAAGCTCTTGTTACACGCCTGCTGCGCGCCATGTTCTTCATATTGCCTTGAGTATTTAAGGGAGTATTTTGACATAACTGTTTTTTTCTACAATCCCAATATTACTTCTGAGAATGAGTACTCGAAGCGTGTAATTGAGGAAAAGAGACTTATAGCTGAATACAACAGACAGGTTGAGGAAAAAGACTTTGATGGGATGAATTCTGATGAGAAAGCCAGAAAGATTGAGATTTTGGAAGGCTTTTACGACCCAAAAGAGTTTTATGAAGTTACAAAAGGTATGGAGCATTTAAAGGAGGGCGGTGAAAGGTGCAGAAAGTGCTTTGAACTGCGACTTGATGAAACGGCCAGGGTGGCAAAAGAAAAAGGCTTTGATTATTTTACTACTACACTTACGATCAGTCCTTTAAAAAATGCGGAAGTTTTGAATGAAGTGGGAGAAAAAGCTGCACAAAATGCCGGAAGCAGATTTTTACCATCGGATTTTAAAAAGAAAAACGGATATAAGCGTTCAATTGAGCTGTCGCATAAATTTGATCTGTACAGGCAGGATTTTTGCGGATGCAGTTATTCAAAAGCTCAGAGGGAGCAGGAAAAACGTGAAAGAGATGGGGAGTAATGGATACAGGAATTAATGATAATGCCTTGCCGGATTCACTGGTGCTTCATGATCCGATAACGGGTGAACCTATTCAAAAACAGTATGATGAGAACAGTATTGTTCTGGATCCTTTGACTGAAAAGCAGATTGCTGATCAGGAACATATGCTTGAAATGCAGCGCATTATGGCACAGCAGAAAGCAGCAGGATATAACACTACGACTCCCAACATGGCTGGTGCCGTGAATCCTTCATTGGATAAAAATAAGGAAACTAGCCGTACTCTGTGCTTTTTATCTCTTGCGGGGTTATTGATATCACATTTTGGACCATTTTTATATTTTGCTTTTTTTCACAGGTTATCACCGGTTTGGTTCTTGGGAGCACCTGCACTGTGGGCTATATGCGGAATAGCAGGATTTATACTTATGATCGTGGCGAGGGTTAAAAGTCCCAAATATGTTTTTGCAAAAGTTGTTATGTGGATATACATCGTTCTGATCTCCTTGAGAGTTATAGGGGTATTGCTGATCTGGTATATTTTTATGTTATTGTAGACAGCTAATTTGCCATTGATAGAACAGCTTTATTCTGTTAAAATTCATTAGTCTGATTTTAAATTATGATTATTTTTTTATTATAGAAAGAAGGGTAAGTTTTGGAAAAAGTACTTGAACTCATATCAAAAGAAGTTTCTGATGCTTTTGAAGCAGCAGGATATGACAGGGAACTTGGAAAGGTAACTATATCCAACAGACCTGATCTGTGCGAATACCAGTGTAATGGTGCAATGGCCGGTGCCAAAAAATATGGCAAGGCTCCTTTTATGATCTCTGATGCTGTAGCTGAAAAGCTCCAGGGAAATGAAATGTTTGAAAAAGTAGAGTCTGTTAAACCGGGCTTTCTTAACATCACTGTAAGCGGAGATTTTGTAAGAGGCTACATTGTAAGAATGCTCCATGAGAAGCACATGGGAGTAACTCTTCCGGGACATGAGCCTACATTTATGCTTGATTACGGCGGACCAAACGTTGCAAAGCCTCTTCATGTAGGACACCTTCGTTCAGCAGTTATCGGTGAGAGTATCAAGAGAATCTTGAAATACAACGGTTACAAGGTAATAGGCGATATTCATCTTGGTGACTGGGGACTTCAGATGGGACTTGTTATCACAGGTCTCAAAGAGAGAAAACCTGACCTTTGCTATTTTGATCCTGATTATGAAGGTGCATATCCTAAGGAAGCGCCTTTCACTGTCAGTGAACTTGAAGAGATCTATCCTGCAGCCAGTAAGAAGTCAAAAGAGGATGAGGCATTTAAGGCTGCTGCTATGGAGGCTACAAAGCTTTTACAGGATGGCTACAAGCCATACAGAGCTCTTTGGCACCATATTTTAAACGTATCTGTTGCTGACCTTAAACAGAACTATAAAAAACTTAATGTAAACTTTGATCTCTGGAGAGGTGAGTCTGACGTTCATGACGTTATACCGGGAATGGTAGACTACATGAAGCAGCACGAGTATGCATACCTCAGTCAGGGAGCGCTTGTTGTTGATGTTGCTAAGGAGACTGATACAAAAGAGGTTCCTCCATGCATGATCCTTAAGTCTGATGGAGCTTCTCTTTACAATACAACTGATCTTGCTACTATCAAGCAGCGTATGGAAGAGTTCCATCCACAGGGACTTATCTATGTGGTTGATAAAAGGCAGGAGCTTTATTTTGAGCAGGTATTCCGCTGCGCAAGAAAGACAAAACTCGTTATGCCTGAGACAGAGCTTCATTTTGTAGGCTTTGGTACAATGAATGGAAGCGATGGTAAGCCATTTAAGACAAGAGATGGCGGAGTTATGCGCCTTGAAAATCTCATAGCTGAGATTGATGAGAAGATGTACACAAGGATCAAGGAAGGAAACATTGATATTTCTGATGAGGAAGCTCGTGATACAGCTCACAAGGTTGCTCTTTCAGCAATCAAGTATGGTGATCTTTCTAACCAGCCATCCAAGGATTATATCTTCGATGTTGAGAAGTTTACTTCATTTGAAGGAGATACAGGTCCATATATCCTTTACACTATCGTTCGTATCAAGTCTATTCTTAAAAAGTACGAGGCAGAAGGAAAGAGTGCTAAGGAAGCTAAGCTTGATAAGCCTGACAGCGATGATATGAAGAACCTTATGCTTCAGCTTACAAGATTTGCTGATGCAGCAGAAAGTGCTGCAAGAGACCTTGCTCCAAACAGGATCTGTGCATATATTTATGACCTTTCAAATGCATTTAACAGTTTCTACCATGGAACCAAGATCCTTGCTGAAACAGATGAGAACAAGAAGGAAAGCTACATCGCACTCCTTGTCATCACTCTCAAGGTCCTTGAGACAGGTATCGATCTTTTAGGATTCGATTCTCCTGATAGGATGTGAGCGATATATCGCGTTTTTTTAAGAGGAATAGTATGAATAATAACCATATGTTCAGCAACAGAAAGCTTCTTCTGTTGCTGATTCCTATTATAGCTGAACAATTCTTAAACTCCCTTATGGGAATGGCTGATTCCATGATGGTCAGCAACGTGGGAGCAGCGGCTCTTTCCGGAGTTTCACTTGTGGATTCCATCAATAACCTTGTGGTGCAGGCTTTTAATGCCATGGCTACAGGTGGCGTCATTATCTGCTCCACATATATTGGACAGAAGGACATAAAAAGAGCTTCAGAAGCTGCAAGGCAGGTTATCTTAGTATCTACATTTATTTCTGTTCTTTTGATGATCCTTGGCCTTATCTTCAGAATGCCATTGTTAAAGCTCATATTTGGAACTGTTGAAGCTGACGTAATGGAAGCTGCAGGTATTTATTTCTTCCTTACAATTTTATCCTATCCAGGCGTTGCTTTGGCAGCTGCATGTAGTGCAATCTTCAGGGCACAGGCCAATACAAGACTTCCAATGAATGTAGCTATAGTATCCAACATCCTTAATGTAACAGGTAATGCCCTTTTGATCTGGGGCTTTGGACTTGGCGTATATGGCGCAGCTCTTGCTACTATGTTATCCAGAATTTTTTCGGCGGTAGTTCTTTTGATATATCTAAGGAATAAAGAGCTTGAGATCAGCATAAGGGATTATCTTTCAATCAGGCCTGACAGAGACAAGATTCACAGAGTCCTTGCCATGGGTATTCCTAACGGCATAGAGAATTCTATGTTCCAGTTTGGTAAGCTGGCTATTCAGTCCTCTGTATCTATTTTGGGAACAACAGCTATTGCTGCTCAGTCTATGACCAATATATTTGAAAATGTAAATGGCGTTGCTGGAATAGGCGTAGGAATAGGACTTATGACGATAGTTGGTCAGTGTCTTGGTGCAGGCAGGAAGGATGAGGCTATATACTATACCAAGAAGATGATCCTTTGGGGCTACATAGCTATTTTGAGCAGCTGTCTTTTTGCTTATGCAATCGCAAGACCTGTAACTTACCTTGCAGGAATGACTCCTGAAAGCGCGAGCCTGTGTATATACATGCTTGGATGGATCACGATCGCCAAGCCTATTTTGTGGTCGCCATCCTTCGTTATCCCATATGCTTTAAGAGCTGCGGGTGATGTTAAGTTTTCCATGATAGTTGCAACACTTACTATGTGGCTTTGCAGAGTAACACTTGCTACATTCCTTATCAGAGTTGTGGGCGTTGGTGCTATTGGCGTGTGGATCGGAATGTTTGCTGACTGGGCTATAAGAGGTGTTATTTTTACCATAAGATTCAGGCGTGGAAACTGGATCCACAAGGTTGTTGCGTGATCCAATAATTATGTATTCAAGATTTAATACAATTTTAATTCAATTTGATAATGAATAGAAATATAATTAAGATAGTCACTTTTTCGATAGCATTTTTAGGTAAAACCGCATGAAAAGAAGGAACTATCTTTTTTATTTAAGGTATATATTAGCTGCAATGGGAGTGGTTTGTCTTATTGCAGCTTTTGGCATGCTCGGACAACATATGCAGCAAAGTGCATTCAGGCGTCTGCCTCAGATTCCTTCAGAAGTAAAGCATAAGGTGTTAGTTCTAAGCTCCTACGAACCTACGTATTTTACATTTGAAGATCAGGAAATGGGCCTTAAAGAAGGGCTGTATCCCAATGGAATAGAATTTGACACAGTTTATATGAATACCAAGAAATTTGGCACCGCGGAAGATATTGAGACCTTCCATGATTACTTCAAGGATAGGTTCCTGAGAGATAAAACATATGAGGGCGTTCTTATCGGTGATGATGATGCCCTTAAGTTTGCACTGAAGTATCAAACGGAACTCTTTAACGGACTGCCTCTGGTGTTTTATGGAATAAATGATCTGCAGTTTGCCAAGGAGGCAAGCCGCAATCCTATGGCAGCTGGATTTTATGAAAAAGACTATTTGCAGGAAACTATGGAAACTGCAATGGAAAGCCTGCCTGACAGAAAAAATCTCGTCGCTCTTCATGATGAATCTGCGGCGGGAGTAGCAGATATGAATATATTTTATTCATTAGCTGATAAGTATCCTGATTATACTTTTATAGATATAGACAGTTCCACACTTTCGCAGGAGGAGCTCATACGAAGTCTCCAGAATCTGCCTAAAAACTCAATATTGTTTTATATGACTTGTTATAATGACAAGTACGGAAACAGTTATTCTATGCTCAACAGAACAAGAACTGTTGTCAACAATGTGACTGTTCCTATATTCAGAAATTATTCCGGAGGAAGAGACGCGGGAGTTTTGGGTGGAACCTATATGGATTTCAGGGTTCAGACTCAGAATGCTGCGCAGATAATGTGCGATGTTTTGAATGATGATGTAGAGATTTCGGAGTATAGTTTGAACTTGGATACTCCGAGCAGGACTGAATACAATTATCCTCTTGTTATGGAGTATGGAATCCCTATAGATAATCTGCCAAAAGACACTATATATATAGACAGACCTACGACTTTTTTTGATAGCTATAGTGAAATACTTCCGGTAGCATTGCTGATGATCTCATCAATGGTACTATTTATCGCTGCAATGTATGCGGCTCTTAAAAATGAGAAAAAAGTAAATGAGGCGCTTATAGATTCAAAAGAGGAAATAGAAAATTCTCATTACAAATTGCAATATCAGGCCCAGCACGACGAGTTCCTTGATGTATTTAACAGGCGAGCTATGGTTGAGTACCTCAATGACAATGTGACAATGAATCAGGTCTATTCGATAATAATGCTTGATATAGATGGCTTTAAAGATGTTAATGAAAACTATGGACATGAAGCAGGAGACAAAATTCTTAAAACTATAGCTGATCATCTGCAGAGTTTTTGTCACTCCAAAGGAATGACTCTGGGAAGGTATGGCGGTGATGAATTTTTGATCTATTGTCCTTCAGAAAGGCTTGATGAGAATTCTAAGAAGATATGTGATCTGAAAAAGCTCTTTTCACAGTCTTTTACCTCAAATGGTATAAATATTGTTCTTTCAGCCAGCATGGGTATTTCCAATTCGGATGGCCTTTCATATCCCGAGCAGCATATTATAAATGCTGAGATTGCAATGTATGAAGCAAAAGAACGCGGAAGAGGCATGATATTTGTCTATGCCGACGTGATGAAAGATAAGGTAAATAACGAGGAGAAGATAAAGACGCAGTTTTTAAAAGCCTTTGAAAAAGACGGCTTTTATATGAAATATCAGCCAAAGGTTTCGGCTGATACAAGGGAACTTGTGGGATTTGAAGCGCTCATCAGAATGAAAGATGGCTCCTATGAACCAAATCTTTTTATCCCTGTTGTCGAAAAGAGCGGGTGGATCACGAGGCTTGGCAGACATGTGACGTTAATGGTTGTTAAGCAGTTGTCTGAATGGATGGCACAGGGGAGAAAGCTATATCCTATATCAATTAACTTCTCAAGTAAGCAGATACATGATGTTGGATATGTTTCTTTCTTAAAAGAGCTTTTGGATATCTATGATGTAGATCCAAAGTACCTTCAGATCGAGATTACCGAGAGTCTTCTTTTGGAAAACTCAATACAGACTGACGACCTGTTCGAAGGTCTGAAGAGACTGGGAATTAAAACTCTTCTCGATGATTTCGGAACCGGCTATTCATCACTTGCTTATCTTATCTATGTCCCTGTAGATGACATAAAACTTGATAAATCATTGGTAGACGCTTATTTGATCGATGGCAAGGATAGCTTTATTGAGGATGTTATAAAGCTTGTTCACGATATGGGCAAGACTATAACTATAGAGGGAGTGGAGTATGAGTGGCAGTATGAGAAGCTTCGCAAGTATGGAGCTGATACTATACAAGGGTATTATTTCAGTAAGCCACTTGATCCGAATGAGGCAATTTCTTTTGAAGTAAAGAAATAGAAACGGGAGAAAAACGCGCATTTATGCCTTATTCATGGTATAATAAAGTTTACAATAAATTTTTTTACGAGGAGCTAGTATGTCTTTTGTTGTATTTACGGATGGGTCGGCAAACCTTCCGGGGAAAATGTCTGAGGGGATAACTATATTGCCGTGTAGTTATATATTAAACGGAACTGAAGTTGTGTACGAGGGAGATGTTGAGGAATTTGATGCTCATTCTTTTTATGAGGGACTTAAGAATGGCGATAAAGTTAAAACATCGCTTTTAAATACACATCTTTTTATGGAACATTTCAGACCTGTACTGGAGAAGGGACAGGATATTGTATATATAGCTATGGCAGCTGGTATAAGCGGAACTTACAATGCTGCTATCAATGCCGCTGATGAACTTATGGAAGAATTTCCTGACAGATTTATCCATATAGTTGATTCGAAGGGTTGTGGATTTGGAAGTGGTATTTTAGCGATTAAGGCCGCTAAGCTTTCAAAAGAGGGCAAAAGCTGCAAAGAGGCAGCACAGATCTTAGATGATGCAGTGCCTCATGCATGTCAGTACTTTACAGTTGATGATCTTAATTTCCTTAAGAATACAGGGCGAGTAAGTGGAGTAACCGCAAGCATCGGAACAATCCTTAATATTAAGCCGATTCTTTTTGGTGACAGCACAGGTCACATTATTTCCTGCAGCAAAGTAAGAGGCAGGAAAAATGCTATAAGTGCTATAGCTGCTAAGTACTCTGAAAAGAGGATGGAAACTGAAGACAACATCGTGTGCATTTCTCACGGCGATTGCTACGATGATGCAGTTAAGCTTTCCGAGATGGTAAAAGAGATAAATCCAAAGGCTGAGATCACGATCTGTCAGCATGAACCTTTTTCAGGAGCCCATGTGGGACCTGGAATGCTTGGACTATTTTTCTGGGGGAAAGAAAGATAAATAATCCTTGTTGATCATGTATGTATTATCTATGAGGGGATTTGCTTATATGATTCTTATGTTGATGAAAATGTCAGGAATAACGGCACTTTATGTTGCACTGACGGTGTTCCTGTGGAAACTTCTAAAGGACAGGAGACAGACTTTTGTCATAAAGCTGTCTCTTGGACTTATCTATGGTATGTGTTCTGTACTATCTACGCATTGCGCTGTGGATTACGGAGACATGCTTCTTAATCTCAGAGATGTCGCTCCACTTGCAGCGGGACTTTTTTTTAACCCTGCTTCAGGTATCATTGCAGGTCTTATCGGCGGAATAGAAAGATATATTGCCGGAACATATTTCGGTGTTGGCTCATACACCCGAATAGCCTGTAGCGTATCTACCTGCCTTGCCGGTTTTGTTGCCTGGCTTATGCATTCAAAAGTATTTGAAGGAAAAAAGCCTTCTCCTGTATATGCTCTGTTCATGGGCGCTGTTATGGAAGTTTTCCATATGTACGTGGTTTTCATAACTCACAGAGATGATATGAGAATGGCATTTCATGTAGTAAGCCTCTGTGCCGGGCCAATGATAGTATTCGCAGGAATATCTCTTTCACTTATGTCAATTATTCTTCAGATTCAATCCGGTGAATGGAAGAATCCTTTTAAGGATATGACAGGAGAGAAAGTATCTGTTTCACAAAGGTTCCAGCGCTGGCTATTTTTTATTACTACAATTGTTATTGCCGGCAATTTTGCCTTTTCTTACATTATCCAGACTCAGTCTGCTTCTCAAAATGGCAGAAATAGCATAATAGAGACTTCTCAGAGTGTAAAGAGCAGATATCTTGAAGTATCAAAAAGACTTACCGCTGAAGGAAATGAATTCTTTGAGATCATAGATGCAGACGGCGATATCATTGCCGGAAAGCATAAAGAAGGTAAGCTTAGCGAAGACGTTCTTAATGCTCTTTTAGAAAAAAAGGATGCGGAACTCTTTGAAGGACAGTTCTTTGAAGAGGTGTCACTTAATAAGGTTGATGGCATTGGCGTTGATATGCTTCTTTTGACATATATACCTTACAGTGAGCTCTATTGGTACAGAAATGCCCAGGCCTACGAAGCTGCCCTTGCAGATATTCTTTTGTTTACTGTTATCTATGTACTGATCGCATTTTTGGTAAAGCAGATAGTTATCAGCAATATCGATCTTATCAATGCTTCACTTGATAAGATAACAAATGGCGATCTTGATGAAGTTGTTCGGGTAAGAAACTCATCAGAGTTTGCTTCACTTTCAGACGATATCAATCAGACAGTTGAGACCTTAAAAGGCTACATAGCAGCTGCGGAAAAAAGAATAGAGCAGGAGCTTATCTTTGCAAGGACTATACAGGAATCATCTTTGCCAAGGAACTTCCAGTTCGCTACTATGAAGGATAACATCGAGATCTTTGCTTCCATGAAGGCGGCAAAAGAGGTCGGTGGTGACTTCTATGATTTCTTTTTTGCCGGTCCCGGGAAACTTGCCTTTGTAATTGCTGATGTTTCAGGAAAAGGAATCCCTGCGGCATTGTTTATGATGAGAAGTAAGACTGCTATCCGAAGCTTTGCGGAGCTTGGAAAAAGTCCTGCAGAGATAATCTTCAAGACCAACAATACTCTTTGTGATGGAAACGATGCAGAGATGTTTGTGACCGTGTGGATTGGAATTTTGGATGTGGCGACAGGTGTTATGAAGTGCGCCAACGCCGGTCATGAGTATCCTCTTATCAAACACGCCGGTGGCGATTATGAGCTGTTTAAGGATAAACACAGCCTGGCTCTTGCAGCAATGGAGAACCTGCAGGCAAGGGAATATGAGATAACACTGGTGCCTGGGGATAAGATATTTGTTTATACGGACGGTATTCCTGAGGCAATCAATGAAGACATTGTCCAGTATGGCACTGACAGGCTTCTTACTACTATCAATTCAGTAAAAGACAAACCGTTTACAGAAGTTTTACCGGCAATTTCTCAGGATATTGCAAACTTTAGAGGAAAAGCTGAGCAATTTGATGACATTACAATGCTTGGTTTTGAGTTGAAGAGCTTGCGTGATCACTAGATATAGTATTTTTACTTTATAAATATAATTAAATATTTACTTTATTTTATAGATTCTTAATCGTTTTCGTACGAAATCCTGTCTATACTAAATATAGTTTTTTTGCTTTTCTTAAGTTTGGTTCGTATAAATAATAGAAGACTAAACTTAAGAGAACGGGAGGTTTGTATGAAAAAGATTGTTCGTATTAAAGAGATAAATGATATTACTTTGGCTTTTATGATGCTTGGACTTGCTGAGACTATATTTGGAGCAGCAATGCTGGGCGCAGGCCTTTGGAGTTATAGCAGAGAGATTTTTTTGACAAATATAATGATAGATGCTCTTATTCACGGAAGCGCGCTTGTTTTAAACGGAAGTCTTCTCGTGATACTTTGCCTTATGTCAACGTTATTTGCAGTAAGTAAGGCTAAAGTAAATGTTCTTTTTTCATTATCATCATTATCTATGGCAATAGTCCTGATCGGAATAATTCGTGAGCTTTGCATTGGAGTGAATGGTTTTGGACTTATCTTTTCTGTGATAGAGCTTATGATCTGTGGAATTGTTCAGTTTGTACTGTTTACCACAAAGCGTTATCTTGGAAGAAAATCGAACACGGATAATTATTCCTGGTCAAATGAAATGGTGCTTAAGAAAGTTGGATAAATAATTATATATAATATCTTTTTCTTATAGGCAAAACCGGAGGAATCCGGTGACGCAAAGCTATAGGGTCTTGATGAGACAGCCAGTTGCATTTTTTTGTCGGGAAACTGCTTGTCTTTATGGTAAGCAGTTTTTTTATATTCATTTTTATTTCATGGAGGTAGATTTAATGAGAGGACATTTAGTAGCAGCGAAAATTATGAGTGGGCTTGTTGTAGCAAGTCTCATCGGTTCTCCGATAATTGCTTATGCTGGAACATCAGGATATGTTGGTGAAGAATCCAATGCATTTAATGATGAGACAGAAAGCGGCGAAGGGTTTACCTGGAATTCGGGCGACAGCACACTTACTTTGACAGATGACGTAAATGGTGATGTCGTGGCTGATAATGATATTACTGTTACAACAAACAATGACCCTGTTATAGTTTCCGGAAACATTGAAGTAAGTACATCCGATACTTCAACCAGTGCCGATTTAACAATTGATAATGCTAATATTACCACAGGCGGTTCTATTTCTGCTGATGGAAATGTAACGATAACAGACTCAACTGTATCAGCTGATGGCATAAACGGTGGAAAAGACGGTAAAGGAACAGCTGGAGATGTTATCATCACAGATTCAACTGTAACAAGTACAGATACAATTGCAGCCGGTAATGATGAACAGATTTCTTCTCATGCTCAGGGCGAATACGGAAATCATAATGTTGTTATCAACAATTCAAATGTCGCTGCTGAAGCTAAGGACTCTTCTGTAGGAACTCAGTATCCAATAGTATCAGTTGGCGGAACAGTTACCATTAATGATGGTTATATTTCATCCCCAGCTGATGGTTCAATCCTTAATATGGGTTATTATGGAACGGATATTTGGTTAAGCGAAACAGGAAGAATTATAACTTCTGAAAACACAAAATATGAAGGTGGAGTCACGATCACAGCTGGTACAAAGCCTTCATCAGATTCAGAGTCTTCATCAGATTCAGAGGCTTCTGGTACAGATAGTGGAAGCAGTGCATCTTCAGATGACAATAATTCATCAGGATCAAGTGTAACAACCACATCTGACTATGCTAATGTATACACATCTGATATATCAAATGGTAATTTTGCAGCTGTATCAAATAGTTCAGGTGCGGCTACTGTAGCAGTAAAAGATTCAACTGGAAAATCAATGAATGTTGCCGTTGATTTAAGTTCTGCAAGCTCTTCTAATGGCTCAAAGATAACAGCAACAATAGTTCCTGCTCTTGATAGAAACGGAAATGAAAACAACGGACTTGATAAAAACGCACAGGCTCTTAATACAGTAATAACAGAGTCCGGAAAGACTCCAATTGAAGGAGCTCTCTTTATCAGAGCATATGCAGCAGGAGTAAGCCTTACAAAGCTTGAAGCACCTGCTAAATATACATTTACTCTTGATAAAACTTATGAAGGAAAGACCGTAACTGTATATGTAAGAACTGTTACAGGTGAGGTTCATTCATATGATGCAGTAGTAACAAATGGTAAAGTTCAGATAAGTACAGAATTCTTAGGAACAGTTGCTTTTGCAATGTGAGATTCGATGGCCCTACAACCCCGTCCCAATGTCATTTAGATAAGAAAATGCAGTAAATGCGAAATAGGCACGCTACGTTCTTCAGATTATATAGTAGCGTGGACATCTACGTGACACCGCTTTATTTTTAGACTGTTATCACGTAGTTTCGCAATGATTTTCTGGCATTCTACGTGATACACCTCCGTTAACAAGCCTCTCCTCACGTATTTTTTCCAAATATCTGTTTAGTTTTACGTGTTCTACTACTAATAAAGAGCAGCATCTCACGTAGACGCTATAGATATCATGCTTGTTGCATCCGGTACAAAGTATTCATTAGAGTCAGAGTCTTCATCAGATTCATAGGCTTCTGGTACAGATAGTAGCAGCAGGAGAACTGTAAAATACTTATTAATTCGATGTAGATTAACAAGAGGATTCCAACCAAGCCAATTTGCTTGGCGGAATCCTTTTTCTATAGAACAAACCTAATGATGATAAATATATGTATTGGAAACGATACATTAATTATTTGTGAAGTTTAGATTGCGGCTACGTCCGCCACCATTGACTGAATCTGAGGAAAACGCCTTTGGCTGCGAGCCAACGGTGAGGATGATGGGAACAGTAGGGGCTACTTTCAAGGGAACATGGACTGGCATCACAAGAAGTTGCTATAAGGACAAAATAGTAAAAATCAAAGGTGGCAGGAAGCTTTCCAACAGAGCTATATGCCCAAAAGAATTTTGAATGGTTGGCAATTCAAATTGAATAAACGTGTTTTACTCCTGAGTAGGATAAATGTATAACTGCTCTGTGGATCGACAGCAGCATCAAATATTCTAAAGAGATTTCTTGTAAGAGTGGTCGCTTATTGAGGGGATTTTTTATGTCCATGTAATTGCAGAATCTTCATAGATGGTATTAAATTATTATATGCAATTGTTATACATTATCTGGAGGAAAGTAATGTGGATGATAATAAAATAATTTCTTTCCCAATAACTACACCTGAGCAGTATAAGGCTTATCTTAAGGCTGAAGAGACTACCATGATGAAAGTAGCTGGCAAGATGGGATATGTTTGCGGGACTGTATATGCTTTTGGAAGCGTGGTTTTACTTGATGGAAGGTACTTTATCAAGCACTTTTTTAAGCATCAGAAGCATAAGAATTTTCAGGTAGTGGATGAATATTATGGAAGAAATACTTCCTTTGCCAAACACGTATTGAATCTTGTAAAAATGCGCAGACTTGCGAGAATGAATAATTGCAAAGATGGTATTATCCCAAAAGACAAGAAATCGGAGATGTAAAACATGGAAGAGCTTGTAGTTCAAATGCCTTCAGGTAAATATCTTACTATTTCCAGAGAAGATGCATATGAGATAGTTTCATGTATGGGCGGTGGCTGCAAACCTGAAAATATGGATAGATTGGCTGAAGATATAATTGGTGCATATAATTTTTCTCATTGTCCAGGCGTTCCCAGAGCAATAAATTATTTATCAGAACGTCATGTACCGAGTAGTGAGTTGGAAGCCTGTATGTTTCAAGATATTGAAAAATACGGTTTGGATGCTGTTTTGCTGGAATTGAAGGAAGCAGCAATTGATATGATGAATTGCCTGAATGCTTTGGGAAGCCATAGAAGTGAAGTCGTTGACTGGGGCGAGGCGTTCCGCAAACAGCAGGAAGCAAAAAATCAGTGATTTAGTAATAAAAAACGAAAAGGATTAAATGAAGTGAGGTTTGTATATGGATGTGTTGATGTCTGAATTGTTTGATTTTACTGAAGAGTTTGTAGAAGGAGCGCCATTGGGACTACTGGTTGCTTTAATACCTTATTTTATTATCTTTGTAGGTGCTTTTGCAGGTAGATGGGCAAAAGCATGGATAGGACCTTTTTTTATATTATTTGGAGGCGTTTTTTTACAAATATATAGGAAGGTATTTGGAACTTATGAGATAAAAATCGTTTGGTTAGTTGTATCAATTGTCTTTGTTTGCGTGTCTTTTATTAATCTACAATCCATAAAACGACCTACCATAAACTATATCAATGATACTTTATATGTGGGCGATTTGGTTACATTATTGGTGTTTGGGGCGTTTCTTGGTTATGGAGTATTAAAAATAACATCTCCAGAAGAAAATGTCTCCTTTTTACCCTGCATACTTATTGCAATGGTTATTACTGCCATTACTGTATTCTTATACGAAACAGTAACCACAATTTTTGTTACGGCAGCCGGAAGTGCAGGACTTTTACTTGCCATAAACCAGCTCAGCTACTATGACTCATATGAAGAAGCTCTGGATAAGGCATTTCTTTTTTCTTTATTCTTAAAAGTATTTATTGCAGGAGCAGTATTGCAGACTGTCATTTTTGCTATATCATCTGCTAAAACAGTCAAAGACAAAAAATGGCAAGATGAGCAAGAAAGAATGCAAAAAGAACATGAGGAAGAACTAAAAAAGATAGAAGAAGAAAAGAAAAAAGAAGAGGAAAGACGGATTGAAAATGAACGCAGGGCAACAGAAACTATAGAGGGTGTAGTTGGGGCGATGTCTTCTAGTGATATGGAAAGCTTTGCAGCTCAGTTGCTTGAGAAGGCGGAAGTTAAAAAAATTGAGGAAGAAAAGGAGCGGATAGCAGCAGAAAAGTGGATGGAAGAGTATAAGGCTCAGCAGGAGGCGGAGGCAGCAAAAGCAGCAGAAGCATTTCAAGAAAATCAACGATATTGGGAGCGTGAAGAAGAAAGGTATAAGTATAATGAGCAAAGGCAGCTTGATGAATGGAAACGTCAAGACATGGGGTGGTAGGAAAAAATAGAAATCATTGGATATACTATCTGTAAAACTATCTGTACTTTGCTCTCTCGATAAAACACAGGGCAAGGCCCTGTAAAAACATTAAGTGGTGATTGATGATAAACGTAAGAGTCTGTCTGGAACACCGATAGAAAGGATGAACAAAAAAGCTCCGGATTTCCGGAGCTTTTTATTCCCTATATTCCATTATATCCTCTACTCTACATTTCAAAATACTACACAATACCTCAATCGTATGCGTTGACACATATGAATCGTTTCTGAGACGAGTTAACTGTCCTGGGCTCACATTATATTGTTTTATAAGGGCATACTGCGAAACATTTTTACGTTTCATCGTCTCCCATAACGGCGCATATGTAATCAACTTTTTCTCATCCTTTGTTAAAAACTTCTACTTGAATGTTAACCGCTTGTGGTGCATACTGATATAGACCATATTCGGTCAACGCGCGTATGTTTTATAATTAGGAGGGAAAGATGAAAGACAAAATTTTATTAGGCGTGCTACTCGCAATAGTAGCAGTAGGTACTGTAGTAGGTATTTTAGATTTCTTTGTGTGGGCTCAACCAAATCCAGAAATTCAATCACTTCTTTTCGGATTGGCCGCAGGAGTTATTTTTACATCTTTTACACCATGCATTGGGCTTGTGTGGAAGTATATCTTTAACGGAATATTAGCACCTTTCCTACTAATAGTAAGAGTTATAGGATCCTTATTAGTATGGGTATTGGTTTGTTGGGGGCTAATGGCCATGACTGTAGCTGGAGGTTTATTTGATGATGTTAAGATGACTATAATAGCCATCCTGATTATTGTTGCACACGTAGCATATAGAGTTTACCGTATAAAAAACCCTGACGTAGTAGTAAACGGAGAAGAAGTTTAATAATACATTAGCAAAGCCGGAGCAATCCAGTGACGCAAAGCTATAGGGTCTTAATGAGGCAGCCAGTTGCAATTTATTTATAAGATTTAATGGATAATCAAACCCTCAAAAAGTTTGATTATCCCATTTTTAGGACATTTGTTTTAAGACAAAAAAATCTCTGAAACGCGTGTATTTACTACGTTTCAGAGATTTTTATTAGTAGCGAGAGGGGGATTCGAACCCTCGACACCGCGGGTATGAACCGCGTGCTCTAGCCAACTGAGCTATCTCGCCATATGGGCTTTGTCGTTCTGTCTGTCGCAGCCGACTCGTATAATATACCTCAGACTAACCGGTGTTGTCAACACAATTTTTTAAAAAATCTTGGAAAAATATCTCTTAAATTTCTGATTTATAAAAATAACCTTTCGTTTTCGTAGGCGAAAACCCATTACCTTCAGTCCTTCAGGCGATCCTTCAGGCGATGGGATGAGCCTTGTATATTGCTTTAAGAACGTATGTTTGCTATAATATAAGCATGAATAAAGCCATCAAATATAGGTTATATCCTACTAAAAAGCAAACTGAATACTTCCTTAAATGCTTTGGATGTTGCCGCTTTGTGTATAACCAGGCGCTTAACTGGCGCATGGCTGCCTATAAAGCTGACGGGACATCTTTAAATTATAATGACACCGCTTTTGGTCTTACTGCTCTTAAGCATCAGTTTGCATGGCTTAAGGAAGCTGACTCTATTGCTTTACAGCAGGCTTTAAGAAACCTTGATAAAGCTTATGACTCATTCTTTAAAAAGAACGGTCGTTTTCCTAAATTTAAGTCTGCCAAGCGCAGCCGCAAGTCTTTTACAACCATCAACCAAAATGGCACTGTTGCGTTGTCTGATAATTCGGTCAAGCTGCCAAAAGTTGGTATTGTTAAAGCTAAGATACATAGAAAACCTCTTCCTGACTGGAAACTTAAGTCTGCCACTGTGTCAATGGATAGCGACGGCAAATTTTACGTTTCCTGTCTGTTTGAATTTGATAACCCCATTTACGTTATCCCAACATCCGGTAAAGCTATAGGTTTAGATTATAAGTCTGATGGCCTGTACATGGATTCCGATGGCAATGTTGGCTCTAACCACAAATACTATCGTGAGAGCCATGTTAAACTTGCCAGGGAACAGCGTAAGCTTAAACATAAAATCATCGGAAGTAATAACTACCGTAAGCAGCAGCTTAAGATAAACCGCATCCACAAGCATATAGCAAACCAAAGGCTTGATAACCTGCACAAGCTCTCTACGAAGATAGCCAATTCGTATGATGTAGTCTGTGTGGAAAGCCTTAACATGCGATCATTATCCAATGAGAGCTTTGGTAATGGTAAAGCAACTATGGATAACGGTTACGGCATGTTCCTCAATATGCTTGAATACAAGCTCTCGGATAGAGGTAAGCACTTCGTTAAGGTAGACAAGTGGTTTCCATCAACACAATTGTGCAGTTGTTGCGGTAATCGCATGAAGCTTGCTCTCAACCAGCGTATCTACAAATGCAGCTGCGGACTTACTATCGACCGTGACCTTAACGCTGCCATCAATATAAGAGATGAGGGCTTGCGCATCTTACAATCAGCGTAGGCTATAAATACAGTAGGGCGGGAACCGTCCGAACTTAAAGCCTGTGGACACTGTGTAAGACACAACGTTACAGTAATATTGTAGCCTGTGCAGTGGTGGTTGAAGCAGGAAGCCACGTACCTTTAGGTGCGTGGTAGTTCACGCTAATTCAAGCATAAGTTACCCAAACACCGATTTTGAATTGTGTTAAGATATAGTAAAGTGCTGTGTTTGTACTTTAGACATCATTTGGAAATGAGCGAGGAAAATTTTTATGAATTTAGTTGTTGGGAGATCATTTTATTTTGATTTCGAAGTGGAATTTATGCAATGGCTCCAAAGCGTTCTGGGAGAAAAAGGAGCAGGAATAATTTCACATTTCTCTGCTTTTGGCGAAGAAATGCTGCTTATAGGTATACTGGGATTTATATTCTGGTGCTATGACAAGAAATATGGAACCTATATTGGAATAAATGTTATGGTTGGACTTGTCCTTAATCCTCTTATCAAGAACATTTTCTGGAGGAGAAGACCATATTTTGACCATGGTGCCATAAAGTGCTTCAGACCGGTGGAAAAAGATGCTGATCTTTATGACATTGCAGCGCAGGGCTTTTCTTTTCCCAGTGGCCATTCTACAAACTCAGTTACAGCGTATAGCTCGATAGCTGTGTATAAAAAGAAAAAGGCTTTTACTGTACTTGCTTTTGCTATTCCGCTACTGGTTGGCTTTTCAAGAGTGGCAGTTGGTGTACATTATCCAACTGATGTTATTTGTGGATGGCTCTCAGGTCTTTTGATTGTTCTTTTTATTCCATTTATCTTCAGCAAGGTAAATGAAAAGAAACACTGGATTGTTTATATTGTGATCTTTGCAATTTCATGCCTTGGACTTTTTTATTGTAAGACCAGCGATTATTTTACTTCTTTAGGTCTTATGGGCGGCTTTTTTGTTTCTGTCGAATTTGAAAAGAAATTTGTGAATTTTGAAAATACCAGAAATCCGCTTTTTTGTGTAACAAGGATAATTGGCGGCTTTGCGATCTATTTTGCAGTGAATACTCTTTTAAAACTTCCATTTAGCAAGGAGTTTTTGGATTCCGGAGTTTTTCTTGCAGGACTTGTAAGAAGCATCAGATATTTTTTGGTTTCTTTTGCTGCTATTGGCTTATACCCTTATGTTTTCAGATTGGAAAAGAAGTTTAGGAGGTAAACTCATGTGGGCTTATGAAACATCTTTTTATCAGATCTATCCCCTTGGATTTTGCGGGGCACCTTTTGAAAATGACGGTGTGTTGGAACACAGGATATTAAAGGTCATAGACTGGATTCCTCATTTGAAAAAGCTTGGCGTGGGCGCAGTTATTTTTAACCCGGTGTTTGAGTCGGATACTCACGGCTACAATACAAGGGATTATAAAAAGATCGATGTGCGCCTAGGGACAAATGCTGATTTTAAGAAGGTTTGCAAAGCTCTGCATAAGGAAAATATAAGAGTTGTACTTGATGGTGTGTTTAACCATGCAGGCAGAGGTTTCTTTGGCTTTGAAGATGTTAAGGAAAAGAAGTGGGATTCTTCCTATAAAGACTGGTTTAACATAAGCTTTGACGGAAATAGCAATTATAACGACGGATTTTGGTATGAAGGCTGGGAAGGCAACTACGATCTGGTAAAGCTCAACCTTAAGAATCCTGCTGTTACGGATTATCTTTTGGAGAGCATTAAATTCTGGATCGATGAGTTTGGAATAGACGGACTCAGACTCGATGTGGCCTATTGCGTGGATACTGATTTCTTAAGAAGGCTCCGCCATGAAACTACAGCTTGGAAAGAAGATTTCTTTTTAATGGGTGAGATGATAGGCGGTGACTATAACCGCATTATGTCTGATGAACTCTGCCACAGTGCCACTAATTATGAGTGCTATAAGGGAATGTTTTCTTCCTTTAACAGCATGAATATGTTTGAAATAGTCCATTCGCTCCTTAGGCAGTTTGGACCTGAAAACTGGACACTTTATAAGGGAAAGCACCTTCTCTCTTTTGTGGACAACCACGATGTGAGCAGGATAGCAAGCACACTTTCAAAACCGGAGCATTTAAAACTTATCTATACACTAATGTTCGGAATGCCCGGTATTCCCACGATCTACTATGGAAGTGAATGGGGTGAAAAAGCTGACAAATCTCAGGGAGACCCGGCCTTAAGGCCATGTTTTGACAGTCCCAACTGGAATGAGCTTACAGATGTGATCGCGGCGCTGTGCAAGGCAAGAGAAGGCTCTAAGGCACTCAGCTACGGCGGCTTTTCATCGCTTCTTTTAACTAACAGGCAATGCATATTTGAAAGAGAGGCAGATGGAGACAGGATGATAGTCGTGATAAACGCTGACGAGAATAGTTTTCATGCTGATTTCAATGCAAGAGCCGGCAGGGGGAAAGATGTGATAACGGGAAAAGAAATTGATTTTGGCGGAGGACTGGATATACCTCCTTACACAGGGTATCTTATCCAGGTTTAAATAGACACAAGAATAATATTTTGAGTCTCCATGTCACAAGCAAAAATACTTTTTTAGAGTGCTTATAAGATAATATTTATGTAGTACAACAAAAGAGTATATGGAGGATGCTTAGAACATGAAAATCCATTTTGACAAGCTTTATAAGGATGATAGAAAAAAAGAACTGTGCGGGCTTGGTATTCCGTTTCCAAAGGGCGAAGTTTCCTTGGAAAAGTATGAGTCTTTGTGCGTTATGGATAAAGATAAAGCGATTCCTTCTCAGTTTAAGATAACTTCTACCTGGGACGACGGGACTGTAAAATATGTTTTTGCAAGGTTTCTTGCTGATCTTCCGGGCAATGCAGATAAGGATTTTGACCTTGAGTTTTCAGGCAAAAAAGCTGATCTGGATGCGAAGATCGATATAAGTAAAGATGGAGACCTTATATCTGTTTCCAATGGAGTTTTAAGCTTCAAGTTAAAGAATAATACAGATAGTATTTTTGAAGAATTTTTTTATCAGGGTAAAAAAATAGACAGAGAGAGATTTGCAGGACCTGTTTTATGCGCAGCTGGTGAAAGATTTGAAACAGTTTTTGATGATTTCAAAGTAGTTGAAGAGGGCGAAATATATGCTGCGCTGGAGGCGAATGGAAGATTTGTAGAAAAAGAAAAACACCTTTCGGGCGAGGGGATAAAGTTTACTTTCAGGATCTATGTAACTGCCGGAAAACCGTGGATCGAGTGTGCTATAAGACTCTTTAACTGCACTGATGGAGACTTTGAGCCCCAGTCACTTACATTTGAAATAAAAAACAGCTCCGAGGATAGAAAAGACAAGATCAGAACAATGGTTGCAAAATCCAACTATAAGACCAGCTTTACCACTGGCAATGAGGGCGAAGAGGTCTCTTTGCAGATCATGGCTGAGATGCTTGAAAAGGAAGCTAATGAGCATTTTGCAGAAGTGTTCTATGGGACTTTTTTTGCTGACTGTACAAGCTATGATTCAAGAATCGGAATGTGTGCAACTGTATTTCAGGCACAGCAGAACTTTCCAAAAGCAGTAAAGGCGTCAGCTGACGGAATATGCATTTCTCTTATTCCTGATCAGGAAGAGACAAAAGCAAAGTCACAGAGTGAACCTGTGGTATTTAGCTCAGGAATGGCCAGAGAGCAAAGAATTCTACTTCATTTTCACGAAGCTGATCTTGATGTATATGAGATAAATAACAGAAGTCTTATTTATCAGATGCCTGATACACCTCAGATTGCTCCTGAAGTTTTTGAAAAAGCAGGGATCATGCCGGATATCTTTTTACCTGAAGAAAAAAAGGTTGATGACTATGAACTGGCACTTATCGACAAGGCAGATAATCATGTGCGCTGCTATGGAATGCTGAACTGGGGGGATGGACCTGATCCGGGATATACCAGCCAGGGCCGCGGAGGCGGAAGGCTTGTCTGGACCAATAACGAGTACGATTATCCTCATGCAATGTATATGATGTACGCAAGGAGCGGAATAAGGAGATTTCTGGACTACGCCAATGTGGCAGCTATGCACTGGATGGATGTGGATGTTTGTCATTACAGCAAAGACGATCTCCAGATCGGCGGGCAATGGGAACACATAAATGGCCATACCGGAGGCTCAAAAGATGGGAATGGATGCACCGGCGTTCTGGCCTGCAGCCATGAATGGGTCGAAGGCCTGTTGGACTATTATCATTTTACCGGTGATGAAAGAGCCCTTGAAACGGCAATAGGAATAGGCAAAAACGTTCAAAAACTCCTTGATACTCCTATGTTCAAGACTCCGGGAGAGAGCAGTGCAAGAGAGACCGGCTGGGCCCTTAGAAGCCTGTCTGCGCTGTATGTTGAAACCCATGATGAGAGCTGGATAGAAAAGTGCGAATGGATCGTTTCTCAGTTTAATGAGTGGAACAAGAAGTACGGGCACTGGCTTGCACCATATACTGACAATACAACCATCAGAGTTGGCTTTATGATCTCTGTTGCTGTCGGCTCGCTTATGCGCTACTACAGAGTTTTCCCTTCGGATAAGTTAAAAGAGATGATCCTGGGCGCTATAGATGATATAGTCGAGAATCAGATGAATCCTTACGGACTTTTCTATTACAAAGAACTTCCGAGCCTTGCCAGAAATGGAAATAATCCGCTGCTTCTTGAAGCAATGGCTATTGCCTATGAGCTTACAGGGGATGCGTCATATCTGGATAAGGGAATAAAGACATTCAAAAAACATATGGCATCTGCCGGATACAGTCTGGGGCAGAAAAAAATTATTGAAGATACTGTAGTTGTTGGCAGTGGAGCACCTAAGGCTTTCGCGCAGGGATTTTTGCCACTTGCCTTGTTCTATACCAAGGTTGTAAAAGCAAATAAGTTGTTGTTGTAAAGAAACTATATTATAATTAATATATGGAAATACGTACACCTATTGTTGCAATTATAGTACTTTCTATATTGATCATCATTTACCTGCGTAAGACAAAACCGCAGCTTAGTTCATCGCGTGTTTTTTTTGTCTTCCTCATGATGGCTTTTATAAATATTCTCTCTGAGATAACGGAATGCTATGTATTTGTATATCTTGGAGGTTCGTACAATGTCTTAAGGCGCGGTGTTCAGAATTTTTATATAGGATCTCTTTTGATATGTACATATGTGATGACATTATACGTCTGTTCGAAAATAACTATCAGAAGAGGCGTATCTGCAAGGATGAGCGCAATGCTCGCAATCCCTCTTCTGGTCGGATTGATTTCGATACTTAATGGAAAAGCAAGGTACGGGAGAACTCAGACAGGCTTTTATTACAACTCTGGTACTATGATAATAGTTTGTTATTTCATAGGCTTCTTTTACCTACTTGCCATGGTGCTAGGTCTTGTGGTTCATAGAAAACGTCTTAGACGAGATGATTTTATAGCTCTTTTTTCAGGAGCATTAGCATGGCTTTTCCTTGCGGCATACCAGTATTATACAAAGGGAGTTCAGGTGTCGGCCATAGCCATGATGGTCATGGCTCTTGTGGTATTTTTAGTCATTGAGAATCCTAAGGAACTGTTTGAAAGAGCACTTCCTAATGTAAAGAATAAAGACGCCTTCACGATGTATCTCTTGGAAAAGTATGGGTATGAGAAGCCGTTTTTCATTGTTTCTGTCATTTTTACCGGAAAGACAAGTGTTCAGACTGCAGCCAACAGAGATGAGCTCTATAAACTTCAGGCCAATGTAGCTGAGCTTGTTCAGGATAAGCTTGATGTTGACGGTTATCTCTCAAACTGGAACACATTGAGCTTTGTGGTTGCTTCTCCTGAAAAGATAGAAGAGTTTATGACTATCATAAACAATTACAAAGTGGATGGCGGTAATTATAAACTTACCTTTGCTGTAATAGATGCTCTTAAGTGTGCAAAAGACGCCAATGAGGCTCTTCAGATCCTGACATATGTTTCCGGAGAATATATCTACAAACAGTCAGCACCGAATTTGGTAATTGATGAGAGCGTCATCGACAAGATGAGGTACAGAAACACTATCGAGGATGTGGTAAGAGAGTCAGTGAGGAATAATGCTTTTGAAGTTTATTACCAGCCAATCCTTTCGGTTAAAGACGGAGCTTTTTCATCAGCAGAAGCGCTGGTAAGACTTAAAAGACCTGATTCGGCGAATTATATTTCTCCTGAAGATTTCATTCCGATAGCTGAGAAATGCGGCCTTATCCAACAGATTGATGATCTGGTGTTTGAAAAAGTATGCTCTTTCATCGCAAAAGAAAATATTTCGAGCTTTGGAGTAAAGACTATCGAGGTCAACCTTTCAGGCAATGAAGTTGTTGATCATCAAGCGTTTGAAAGACTTAGCCGGAAAATGGAAAAGTACCACATCCCACCTAAGTTTATCAATTTTGAGATAACAGAGACGGCCTACATAAATAACGATGAGGCTTTCAGAGAAAATGTCAGAAGACTCAAGGAAATGGGAAGCACCTTCTCGATGGATGACTTTGGATCGGGGTACTCAAATCTCCTTGAAATACTAAAGATGGATTATATCCTGGTAAAAATGGATAAGGAATTCATATGGAACTGCCTTGATAAGGAAAGGCCTGAAAACCTTAAAATGCTTCAGTATACCATAAATTTCCTGAAGGAGTACGGACTTCATATTCTGGCTGAAGGTGTTGAGACAATGGAGCAGGCAAAGATCCTGATAGATAACGGAGTTGAGTATTTGCAGGGATTTTATTATTCAAGGCCTATTCCTGAAAAAGAATACATAGAGTTTTTGAACACACAAAAAGGGCTTTTTGAGCCGAGCATGAAAGGAGAATGATTATGAACGAGGCGTTATATGATGCGGTTTTTTGTTATGGTGAGAATAGGATAGATCCTTTTGAATACACCAATGTTGATTTTCACAGGATCATTTCTGACATGCGTCTTGTGGGCTATGAGATTACATCCCTGAATATTGTTCATCAGATCATGCTTGAACAGCTTGATAATCTTTTAAAGATAAAATCCAATATTATCGAAGCTACCATGGATATGGAAAATAAGGACGATTACTGCAAAGAAAAGTATGGTCTTTCTTTTAAGGATATAGATGCACTTGACCCTCAGCATGATATCGAGTGGGATATAAAGAGCGGAAAAGTTATCTTTTTCCTTGCGCATGACGCACAGTATAAGGAAGAGGCATATTTTATCCTGTTCAAGAAAGCTTTTGATGTGTTCACTGAAAAAACCGGTTTCAGTTACATGAGTCAGTAAAATGGGAATAATACTTGAGACAAACAGATTGATACTTAGAGGCTGGCAGGATAGCGACGCTGCCAGCCTTTTTAGGCTTGCAAGTGACGAGAGAATAGGCCTTTCTGCCGGTTGGCTGCCCCATGAAAGTGTGGGCTATAGCAGGGCAGTGATAAGGACTATTTTTAATAAAAAAGAAGTGTATGCCATTTGCCTTAAAGGTGGCAACGATGAACCTGTTGGAAGCATAGGTCTTACGCTTACGGGAAGTAAGGAGAGACCTCTTTTGGAAGGAGATGCTGAGCTGGGATATTGGGTCGGTGTCCCTTTCTGGGGAAGAGGAATAGCTCCGGAAGCGGCAAAAGAGATAATAAGACATGGTTTTGAAGATATAAAACTAAGACGCATTTTTTGCTGCTATTTTGATGGAAATGAACAGTCAAAAAGAGTTCAGGAAAAGTGCGGATTTGTGCCCTATGCGATAAACGATAAAACGTACATTCCAATGCTCAAGGAAACTAGAAAAGAGTACGTGAATGTGATGTGCGCAGCTGAGCGCATATAGCATAGATACTGAGAATCGCACATAAAAAAGACACAAAATTATCAAAATTTTTAAACGATTAACTATTACAAAATTTGTAATAATATGTTATAATTTAGTCACGTTCGAAAAGTGCCAAAGGCACTTTAAAAAAGTCCATAGATGAAAGCGCTTTCAGACAATACAGCAGGTTGTTTTTTTCAGAAGGAGGAACAATATGTTAAATGTAGGAGAGTGCGTTATTTACGGTAGTCATGGTTTATGTAAGGTTCGAGAGATTCTCGTACCGTCGTTTCTTGAGAGGGGAAATGAAAAAGAGTATTACATGATGATTTCTGCTGTAGATGCGGGCAGTGTCCTTTATGTTCCGGTTGACGGAGCTGAGGATAAGGTTCGAGATGTTATGAGCGCTGACGAAGCTATGGGACTTATAGATGATATCGAGGATACACCGGAGATTGAACTACTCGAGGGTAAAAAGGCTGAACCGGCCATCACAAGTGTCATCAAGCGTAACGTTGTGGAAGAGATGATGAGCCTTGTAAAGACACTTCACAAGATCAAGGCGATGCGTGAGGCAGAGGGCAAGAAATTTGCTGCCCTTAATGAAAAGTACCTTAATATCGCTGAGAAACTCCTTTTTACAGAAATGGCTTTTGCACTGGAGACAGAAAAGGATGTCGTAAAGAGCCGCGTGATCGAGGAACTATCACATTTACCACTAGAGACTGCATAAAGCAGTCTCTTTTTTTATATCATAGGAAATTGCTTTGCGTTTAGGGAGATTTTACTGCTTAAAAAGATCGCTTATATCTAAGTATTCTGTCGAGAAGTCGTATGAAGGGTTCTCTTTACAAGATACTGAAAGTGTGAAGAAAACTTTTTTGCCGGTCAGATCTTCGATCGTGCTATCGTCTGAATGGATAAGGCGTGATACATACAGGTAATTGGATGGGAGGTAGTCTTTGTAGAGTCCGTAAGAGGATGTGATTTCTCCATCAATATTAAGATCTACTTTTTCCAGATATAATCCACTTTCGCTTTTGTTCTTGATGTACAGATAGAAGCCGTCTTTGTCATCTTCCTTGGTATAGGCGTAGATATCTGCATGTTCATTTGAGTAGACGAGAGTCGAAGCATTTATTTCTTCGTCTGTAGGATTGCTGAGTCTTTTTGCGTCTGCTGTGGTGCTTATGGTAACCGGCTGTGACATGATCTTTCTGTAATTATAGTCCTCAGATCTTACAGCGATATCATTAAATACCATTTCTGTTATGAGGCTGTCTGTAATATAGTACATATCCTCATATATCTGAGTGGTGCTTTTTTTCTTAAAAGAATCATACATATAAATGTAATCGTTTGATGTGGCAATGCCATTTATGGAATTACAGGAAAGGCTGAGCTTTATAGCTTTATCCAAAGTGTTTTCTACTAAAAGCCCTACTTTGACAATTTCAGATCCATCCTCTGTATAGTAAAAGCCATTCACTGTTACCTTTACTTTTCCATCATCATAGATAATTCCGTCGCCGCAGGCTGCATAGTCAGCAGGAACAAATTCATAATAGGGTTTGTCATTCAGCTCTTCATTTTTGCGATAGCGGGTATGGCTGTCAGCTATACTTATGGCGAGGCCAAGTACTAATATTCCTGTAAGGGTACCAACTAGTATAAAGATTGTTTTCTTTAACTTTTTAAGTACTTTTTTACTTTCAATTTCAGCTTTTCTTTCTCTTTGGGAAATTACTTTTTCAGTACTTTTTGAGATAAACTGTTCGCTTACATTAAATCTTGCTGACCATTCATCGTCCTTATCATAGGGCGCGCCGCAGTGAGGGCAGACCTTATTCTTTTTTGTATCGATTGAACAGCCGCAGTAGTCGCAGGAAATTACAGGTTCTTTATATTTTATTTTTTTGGCCTGTTCCTGTGCGGCCTTTCTGACCTCTTCTTCGCTGAATGCGTTGGCCTTAAGCTTGTTATATTTGACTATAAGTACAATGATGTATATAAGAATTCCAAAGAATATTAACCCCAACATTATTATCACCTTTCAAAACACTTTTTTAGAAAAACAATGATTATTGTATACGCCTTTATTTGTATGTTCAAGATAAAACTGGCAGGACAATGGCAGCCGTTTCTCTTTATTTCTACACTTTAATGTGCTAAAATTGGGGCTATGGAAAAAATAGCGGAAATATATTATGAAAGTGCATATATAAAGGAGTTTGACGCGGTGGTCATCTCCTGCAAGGAGAGAAAAGACGGGAAATATGATGTGATCCTTGACAGAACAGCTTTTTTCCCTGAGCAGGGCGGACAGAGCTCTGATATAGGCACAATTACAGATGCTTTAAAAAGCCATGATGTCACTCATGTATCAATAAAGGATGGCGTGATAAGGCATGTGATTGATGAGCCTTTAACTGAAGGGGAAAATGTCCATGGTGTTATCAATTGGTCACACAGATTTTCCAACATGCAGCAGCATACGGGAGAGCATATTTTCTCAGGAATCGTGGCATCGGAATATGGTTATGACAATGTGGGATTTCATTTAAGCGACACTGAAGTTACCATGGATTACAATGGTGTTCTTACTTCGGAGAATATCAGAGATATTGAATTTAAGGTAAACAGGGCAATTTGGGAGAATGTTCCTGTTATATGCGAGTTTCCGGATGAACAGACACTTAAGTCATTAAATTATAGAAGTAAAAAAGAACTATCGGGTGATGTGCGGATCGTCACAGTCAAAGGTTATGATGTCTGTGCCTGTTGTGCGCCTCACGTTGAACACACCGGTGAGATCGGGATTTTGAAAGTTACCGGCCTTCAGAATTACAAAGGCGGTGTCAGAGTTAATATTTTGTGCGGAAGGCGTGCGCTTGAGTATATAAGTTGCCAGCAGCAGATCGTGGATGAGCTTTCAAGGCAGCTTACGACATCTTTTGATAACATACTTTCTTCTGTAAAAAAGCTTTCATCTGAAAATGCAGATCTTAAATCAGAGCTTTCGGTTGCAAAAGAAAAGCTTATAGAATATGAGCTTAAAGAGATTCCTTCTGATAAAGAGAATGTTATTTTGGTAAAAGATGAATCAACAGATGGAAATTCTATGAGAAAGATTGTCAACTTACTTGCACAGGGCCATGATGGATTCTGCGGAGTGTTTGCAGGATCTGATGAGAAGGGGTATAAGTTTGTCTTTTCATCCGGCCAAAAGAAAAAAGATCTGAATGAAGTTATCAAAGTTCTAAGAGAGGACTTTGGAGCAAAGGGCGGTGGAAATGCCCAGATGATCCAGGGAAGCTTATCAGGAATAGAAATATCAGATGTTTTAGAAAAAATAGAGGAGTTGTAATGGAGATTATGAAAAAATGAGTGCTGGAACAATTAAGGATTTCAGGGATGGATGCAGGGATGCCATTCCAATCTGCCTTGGCTATATGGCAGTTTCTTTTGCCTTTGGAATAGAGAGTTCCAAAATCGGAATGTCTGTTTTTGAGGCAGTTATGACGTCGCTTCTAAATGTCACAAGTGCAGGGCAGTTTTCAGCCCTTGATGTTATCGCAAGGAATGGTAGTTACATCGAACTTATCATGCTTCAGATCGTTATCAATCTGCGCTACAGCCTTATGTCTACAGCTCTTTCCCAAAAACTGGATACCCATCTTGGCACGCTCCACAGGCTGGGAATATCCTATGGAGTAACGGACGAGATATTTGGTGTCAGCATATTGAAACAGGGTACGCTTTATCCGATGTATTCCTATGGCCTTATTGTCACTTCTGTTTTTGGCTGGGTGCTGGGCACAGGACTTGGAGCTACGGCAGGAGCAATAATGCCTGCCAGGATAATCAGCTGTCTTGGGCTTGCCATATATGGTATGTTTGTTGCAATCATTATTCCGGATACCAGGACCAGCAAGGCCGTTATGTATGTTGTAATATCAGCGATGACACTAAGTACAGTATTTACATATGCCCCTTTGTTAAAAGAGATTTCATCGGGCTTTAGAATAATAATCGTAACTGTTGTTGTTGCAGCTTTAGCTGCGATCATCGCGCCGGTAAAGGAGGAAAGCCATGAATAATGTTTTTTCCTACATCATTGTTATGGCGCTTGTGACATACCTTATCAGAGCGCTGCCTTTGACTCTTATCAGGAAAGAGATAAAAAGCAATTTTGTTAAGTCTTTTTTGCACTATGTTCCCTATGCCACCCTGGCAGCTATGACTTTTCCTGCAATACTTCATGCCACAGACTATATGTTATCGTCGGTAATAGGCTTTGCAGTTGCACTTGTACTGGCTCTTAATAAAAAGAGCCTTCTCACAGTTGCAGGTGCTGCCTGCGCTGTAGCATTTGTAGTGGAAATATTTCTTCATTGAGATTATTATATAGTTCATAGATAGAAAGAACGAGGTAATAAACATGCGAGTTGGAATGGGATATGACGTCCATCGCCTGGTTGAAGATAGAGACCTTATCATCGGTGGAGTAAAGATTCCTTATGTTAAAGGGCTTCTTGGTCATTCGGATGCGGATGTACTTTTGCATGCGATAATGGATGCGCTTCTTGGAGCGGCAGCCCTTGGAGATATTGGCAAGCACTTCCCTGACACAGATCCTAAGTATAAGGGAGCTGATTCATTATTTCTTTTAAAAACAGTTGGAGAGATGCTTTCAGAAAAGTGCTTTATGATTGACAACATTGATGCTACAATCATAGCTCAGGCTCCAAAAATGAGACCACATATAGACACTATGAGAGAAAACATTGCAAACGCACTTGGAATTGATATCTCTCAGGTCAATGTCAAAGCTACAACAGAGGAAGGACTTGGATTTACCGGAAACGGTGAAGGAATATCCTCTCAGGCAGTCTGTATGATCAGTAGCTTTTTTGAAAAAGGAGCTACTGTATATGACAGTGAGGCAAAGTGCGCAGGCTGCGCCGGATGCCCCAAAAATTGAGAGAATAATTGGAGAGAAAAGATGGCACATTCATTTACTTTTTATAATACTTTATCAAGAAAAGTCGAAGATTTCATACCAAGAGAGGAAGGCAAGGTATCAATGTATACCTGCGGACCTACTGTATATCATTACGCTCATATCGGTAATATCAGAACATATATCATGCAGGACGTGCTCATAAAGGCCCTCGAATATGCGGGATATGATGTAAAAAGAGTCATGAATATCACGGATGTAGGGCATCTTTCTTCAGATGCTGATACAGGTGAAGACAAGATGCTTGCAGGAGCAAAAAGAGAGCACAAGACAGTAATGGAAATTGCAAAATATTATACAGATGCTTTCTTTAAAGATTTTGACGCTGTAGGAAATAAGCGTCCGGATGTTGTGGAACCTGCAACAAACTGCATTCCTGAGTTTATTCATATGGTTGAAGTTCTCCTTGAGAAAGGCTTTGCATATGTAGCAGGTGGAAACGTATATTTTGATACCAGCAAGTTAGTTGATTATTATGTTTTTTCTTCAGATATCGAGAAAGAGCAGCTTCAGGTCGGTGTTCGTGATGATGTAGAAGAGGACGTTAACAAGAAGAACAAGACAGACTTTGTGCTCTGGTTTACAAAATCAAAGTTTGAAGACCAGGCTCTTAAATGGGAGAGCCCATGGGGAGTTGGATATCCGGGATGGCATATCGAGTGCTCATGCATTTCAATGAAACACCTTGGAGAATATATTGATATTCACTGCGGCGGCGTGGATAATATCTTCCCACACCACACAAACGAAATTGCCCAGTCAGAGAGCTATCTTGGCCATGAGTGGTGCAAATACTGGTTCCATAGCAATCACTTAAATGACAGAGCAGGTAAGATGAGTAAGTCAAAAGGCGCAGTTCTTACTGTTTCTGTATTAAAAGAAAAAGGATATGATCCTCTGGTTTACAGATTCTTCTGCCTCCAGTCACATTACCGTAAGCCTTTAGAGTTCTCTTTTGAGGTACTTGACAGCACAGCTGTTGCTTTTGACAAGCTGGTTAAGAGAGTTGCTGAGCTTAAGGAAGAGGGAGCAGTTGACGAAAGCGTACTTAAGAAGTTTGAGGACAGCTTTGCAGATGCTATCTGCGGAGACCTTAATACTTCAATGGCTATAACAGTTCTTTATGATGCATTGAAGGCTGACACTAATGATGCTACAAAGCTTGCAATAATTAAGAGTTTTGACAAAGTTCTTTCTCTTGATCTTATTGGTCATGCTAAAAACATGAAGGAATCAGCTACAAGCGTTGATCCTGAGCTTGAGGCATATGTTCTTGATGCCATCGAGCGCCGCAGCCAGGCCAAAAAAGAAAAGAATTTTGAACTTGCTGATGCTATCAGAAATGAACTGCTTGAAAAGGGTGTTGAGATCAAGGATACCAGGGAAGGTGTTAAATGGCAGCTTCGTTAAATGATTATTTTAATGAACAATTTGGAATAAAAGGGCAGGATATAAGAACTTTTTCTCCTTTGACGCTGGCCTATATAGGAGATGCTATTTTTGATGTAATAGTGCGTTCTATACTGGTTAATCAAGGCAATACAGCTGTAAATAAGCTTCATTCCAGAGCAAGCTCCATTGTTAAGGCCGGAACTCAGTCACTTATTATAAGGACTATAATGGATGACCTTACAGAAGAGGAAAAAGAGATCTATAGAAGAGGACGCAACTCAAAACCACACACCAAGGCTAAAAATGCGTCAACTATAGAGTACCTTGATGCAACAGGCTTTGAAGCTGTAATGGGATTTCTTTATCTCAAAGGAGATATGGACAGAGCCTGCGAAATTGTTAGATTGGCGATTGAAAAAGCTGATCTTGATATCTTGAAATAAAGAGGAAAAATATGGAAGAAAATTTAGAGAGCAGAATCGTCGAGGGCCGAAATGCCGTCCTTGAGGCTTTTAGATCCGGTAAAGTAATAGACAGACTGTTTGTACTTGACGGATGCAAGGATGGCCCGGTTCAGAGCATTTTGCGTGAAGCAAAAAAACACAAGGATACAGTTATTTCTTTTGTCAAAAAAGAAAGACTGGATCAGTTGTCAGAAACAGGCAAACATCAGGGCGTGATCGCTTATGCAGCAGCTTATGAGTATGCCGAAGTCGATGACATTTTAGAGGCAGCCCAAAAGAAAGGTGAAGATCCTTTTATCATCATTTTGGACAATATTGAGGATCCCCACAATCTTGGCGCTATTATAAGAACAGCTAACCTTTCCGGAGCACATGGAGTTATAATCCCAAAGCACAGAGCAGCCTCACTTACAGCAACAGTTGCAAAGGCTTCTGCAGGTGCTATCAATTACACACCTGTTGCCAAGGTTACTAATATAGCTCAGACCATCGAAGAGCTTAAGGACAAGGGACTTTGGTTTGTATGCGCTGATATGGGCGGTACGACCATGTATGACCTTAATCTTAAGGGACCAATCGGACTTGTGATAGGTAATGAGGGCAGTGGCGTATCAAGGCTTGTAAGGGAAAAATGTGATATGATCGCATCTATTCCTATGAAGGGCGATATTGATTCTCTTAATGCTTCAGTTGCAACCGGAGTACTTGCTTTTGAGATAGTGAGACAGAGACTTAAATAAATGAAGAATTATAAAGACTACACTGATGAGCAGTTAGTACTGAAAATTCATGATGACAACGAATCTGATGCCATAGACTATGTCATGAACAAATATAAGAATCTTGTCAGGAAAAAGGCCGGGTCCATGTATATTCTCGGCGCTGACAGGGATGATCTTATCCAGGAGGGCATGATAGGTCTTTTTAAGGCAATCAGGGACTATGATATTGGAAGAGATGCCAGTTTTATGACTTTTGCCGATCTTTGCATTTCGAGACAAATGTACTCTGCAATAGCATCCTCTGCCAGAAAAAAGCATGCACCGCTTAATTCCTATATTTCCATCTATACCAGCAGGGAAGATGATGAAAATAGTGCGACGGCTATAGAAAGTATTCTGGAGTCTGATTCAAGTTCAATTCCGGAGCAGCTCATAATAGAGCAGGAAAATATCAAAGCCCTTGAAGATGCTATCGATAAAGAGTTAAGTAATCTTGAGCGACAGATACTTGATCTGTACATAACCGGAATGAGTATAAGGCAGATTTCTGCTGTGCTTGGCAGGGATCTTAAGTCTACAGACAACGCAATGCAGCGCATTAGAAAGAAATTAAAAAAATACTTGCGAAAGTAACTTTATTATGTTATATTGATATAGCTGTGCAAGCAGCGGTAACTATAGTTAATTATGAAGATTTTTTGTATATAGAGAGGTGAGAAGAGATGAGACAGGACATTCAGCCAGAATTCCATCAGGCAACTGTTACTTGCAACTGCGGTAACACATTTACAGTTGGATCAACAAAGAGTGAGATTCACGTAGAAATCTGCTCAAAGTGCCATCCATTCTATACTGGTCAGCAGAAGGCTACAACTGCTCGTGGACGTATTGATAAGTTCAACAAGAAATACGGCATGAACAATCAGTAATTCATAAAAGTGTAGAGTTAAGAGGTTGAGGCTTTTGGCCTCAGCCTCTTTTTTCCGTAATAAGCATTATCACTTAAGCGCGAGGTGAGTATGAAGAAAAGAAAAGTTAAACACTATTCAGGTATAGGCGGACAGGCTGTTCTTGAAGGTGTAATGATGAGAAATAAAGATATGTATGCTGTTGCGGTCAGAAAGCCCGACGGTGATATAGCTGTTGAGGTGGATGAGTTTCATGGCATTGCATATGGCAGTAAGCTCTTAAACATCCCATTTGTCAGAGGCGTGTTTGTATTTATTGACTCTCTTATTTTGGGCCTTAAATCTTTGAATTATTCTTCTACATTTTATGAAGAGGAAAAAGAAAAACCATCAAAGCTTGATGAGGGTATTGATCAGGTTTCAGGAGGCCATGAGGATACATTTCTTATGATCCTTACAACGGCTTTATCTTTTATTTTTGCTATAGGTCTTTTCATGATCCTTCCATATGCACTTTCGGAAGTTATCAGTAAGTACATCAGAAATACATCTCTCGTCGCTATTATAGAGGGTGTACTCAGGATCCTTATCTTTATCCTGTATATTCTTTTGATTTCTCAGATGAAAGATATTAAGCGCTTATTTATGTATCATGGCGCTGAGCATAAATGCATCAACTGCATTGAAAAGGGTAGACCTCTTACTGTTAAAAATGTAAGAAAGAGCTCAAGACTTCACAGAAGATGTGGCAGCAGCTTTATATTATTTGTAATGCTCGTGAGTATTATCCTGTTTTTCTTTATCAGGGTTGATTCATATTTATGGCGAATCGTAGTAAGGATCCTTCTTATTCCTGTTATTTCAGGAATATCCTATGAGCTTATAAGACTGGCAGGAAGATATAATTTCTTTCTTGTAAGAATGATCTCAGCTCCCGGCCTTTGGCTTCAGAAGCTGACAACAAAGGAACCTGACGATAGCATGATTGAAGTTGCTATAAAGTCTGTTGAGGCAGTATTTGATTGGAAAGCTTATCTTAAAGATTCTTTTGGATATGAGATAGATGACAGCTGGCTCAATGATGAAGAGGAGACTGAAGAGCTGGAATCTGCTAACTGATATTCTTATTTGGTGATACTTTATGAATTATAAAGAGGCTTATGAAAACGGAATAAATGAACTTTCCAGAGTCGGAATTCCAGACGCAGGTCTGGATGCACGGCTCCTTTTGGAATATATATGTAATACTAATCACAGCACTTTGTATGCCCATCCTGATAAGGAACTTACTGAGGAAGAGGAGAAAGGTTACAAGGCCCTTATATCAAGGAGAGCAAGTCGTAAACCTGTAGCTTATATTCTTGGTAACCAGGATTTCATGGGGCTGAATTTTAAGGTCAATGAAAATGTCCTTATCCCTGAGCAGGATACAGAAACTCTTGTGGAGGAAGCTTTGAGATTCTGCGAGGATGGTATGAGGATTCTTGATCTGTGCACAGGTTCCGGGTGTATAGCTTTAAGTATACTTAACTTTACAAACGATACTAAAGCGGTCTGTACAGATATTTCAGATGAGGCTTTAGAGGTTGCTACTTTAAATAGTGAGAATTTAGGCCTTAAGGAAAGAGCAGAATTCGTTCATGCAGACCTTTTTCCGGCAAAAGATGGGACTAAATATGACCTTGTAGTGTCCAATCCTCCCTATATAGCAAGCAGTGTAATTGAGACTCTTGCGCCTGAAGTTAAGGATTTTGAGCCCAGGCTTGCCCTTGATGGAGATGAGGATGGTCTGTCTTTTTACAGAAGAATTATAAATGATGTTCCGGAGTATCTTTATTCTAACGGATATCTTATCATGGAAATAGGATATGATCAGGGACAGGCTGTAAAAGAGCTTTTAGAGCAGGATAACAGATATCACGACATAGAGGTAATAAAGGACTATTCAGGAAATGACAGGGTGGTAAGGGCGTGCTTTTATTAGCTGTGTATTTCTTTTTACCATGAGACTTTGTAGGAATAGAGGAAGCTATGTTTGATAAGATAGAAGATATTTTAAGGCGATATGAAGATATAACAATGGAACTTAATGATCCTTATGTTGTATCTGATCAGAATAAATTGAGAAACCTGATGAAGGAGCAAAAGAGCCTTGAGGCTTTAGTTGAGTGCTATCAGGAGTACAAAAAGTGTAAACAGACAATTGATGATAGTTTGCAGCTTTTAGATGAGGAGTCGGATCCTGATATGAAGGAAATGCTTCGAGAAGAGCTTTCAGAAGCCAAGGACAGGATACCGGAGCTTGAGAACCAGCTCAAGATACTTCTTTTGCCTAAGGACCCTAATGATGAAAAGAACGTTATTGTGGAGATACGTGCAGGTGTAGGCGGAGAAGAGGCAGCTCTTTTTGCGGCAGATATGTACAGACTCTATACAAGGTACGCTGAGAGGCAGAACTGGCGTGTTGAGACTATGAGTGTCGAGGACACAGGCATAGGCGGTATCAAGGATGTCAGCTTTATGATAAAGGGTGCCGGGGCATACTCAAGACTTAAATTTGAGGGTGGAGTTCACAGAGTTCAGAGAATTCCTGCCACAGAATCAGGTGGAAGAATACATACTTCAGCTATCACGGTAGCAATTATGCCGGAGGTTGAGGATGTTGAAGTTGAGATCGACATGAACGACTGCAAATTTGATGTGTTCAGAGCGTCAGGTAACGGTGGACAGTGCGTTAATACAACTGACTCTGCTGTAAGACTTACCCACCTTCCAACAGGTATAGTTATTTCCTGTCAGGATGAGAAGAGCCAGCAGCAGAATAAGGCTAAGGCCCTTAAGGTCTTAAGAGCCAAGCTTTATGAGCTTGAAGAGCAAAAAAAGCACAACAGTGAAGCGGCACTTAGAAAATCTCAGGTTGGAAGCGGAGATCGTTCTGATAAGATCAGAACATACAATTTCCATCAGGGAAGAGTTACAGACCATCGCATTAATTTGACTTTGTACAAAATTGATCAGATTATGGACGGAGACCTTGATGAAATCATCGATTCACTGATTGCCGCAGATCAGGCTGAGAAGCTTGCTGCAGAGTGATTTTAAACTCAGTCTAAAATAATAATAAAATAGATAAGTCCCCGATTGAAGGGCAGTGTTAAATGGTGTACAATTATTCTAAATAGTTGATTTGTGTATTTAAATACGTTAATTCTTTTCGGTGAAAAGGAGAACTATGGACGCAGGTTTCAAGGCAGAATTAATTGAATGGGGAGTAGATTGGGACGAAATACTTGACCGATTCATGGGCAATGAGGACCTTATTGCCAAGTTTATGTTTAAGTTCCTTAATGACCAGAGCATGAACGATTTGACTAAATATCTTGCAGAAGAGAATGTATCTGAGGCTTTTAAGGCTGTTCACACACTTAAGGGTGTGGGAGCCAATTTGGGGCTTAAGGGTTTTCTTACACCTGTTTGTGAGCTCACTGAAATCTTAAGAGCAGGTTCCATGGAAGGCTATGAGGAGAAGTACAACCAGATTAAGCCCAAATATGATGAACTCATTACAATCCTTACCAAATACAATACGTAAATTATAAGAGTTCGTATTCAATATTGTTTTTGTCAAGAAAGCTTGGGATATATGAATCCCAGGCTTTTTCTATTTCTTTATCAAGAGTAAAAATATTGAAGGCAGTACCTGTGGTAAGAACCATTTCACCAACTGAGTATTTAATGTTAAGGCCAAGGCTCACCTGCTCGGGAAGAATATCACTGCCGGTTGTGGTTATCAGTTCTTTTTTAGAAGAATTATCAAGATAGAAGATGAATTTAAATCCAAGAGGAGTTCTTTTCCCTTTTATAAGATCAAGACAAATGGGACGAAGCTCCTTCCAGGAGGAAAAATCATTTACAGGAATATCATCGGACTGGGTATCTCCGCTATAGAAATCCTTATGGATTTTCCCATCGATATGGAAAGTGTTGAAGGTTTCTATAGTGGCTTCATTAACGAGAAAAGCATCAAACACTTCGCTTGTAAGAAGTTTGCCCATAAAATCTTTTTGACGTTGTATCTTTATAGCTATCATTTATTACTGTTTCCTTTGGGTTTATGCAGATGTGCTTAGCATGTTACTACGATTCCGCCATCACCTGCATATGTTGTGGCTACACCTGCTGCATCAACGATAAGAGCCTCTTTAAACGGAACCTTTTTAAGAATAAGGTCACGGACTACGCAGGCTCTTTCGTAGCAGTTTACATGTGTGATCATAAGTCGCTTCTCTTCAGGGCTTTCAATCTCTGAAGCAACTATATCTGTCATTTTAACAAGAGCCTTTCTGATGCCGATTCCCTGGCTTTTTTGCATTATCTCGCCCTTTGCGCCGATACATACGGGTTTGATGTTTAGTGTTGTCGCAACAAGAGCTTTCATTCCGGTCAAGCGGCCATTTTTCCTCAGAGTATCAAGCGAGTCCAAAACAAAGTATGTAGCCATCTCATCTCTGTATTTTTCAACTTCAATAACAACTTCGTTAAATGAAAGACCTGATTCAGCAAGCTCCATGGCTTTAAGTGCTATGTTTGCCTCTCCACAGCAGGCAGAAAGGGAATCTATGATGTGTATATTCTTGTCACCTTTTTCTTCGTGGAAAAGATCTTTTCCTAAAAGCGCACTGTTGTAGCTTCCGCTGAGCTTGGAAGAGAGGGTTACAACGTAAACATCATCCGCATCGCAATCATATGCGTTCATATAAAGCTCAGGTGACGGGCAGGCTGTCTTTGCACAGTTTTCAGATGCTGCAACCTTGGCAAGGTAATCTGCCTGGTCGAAGGTGTCATCATCAACAATAACGTTACCGTCTATCTCAAGAATAAGAGGAACCACCTCGAACTTAGGGTTTTTCCTATATTCAACCGGCAGGTCGCAACAACTGTCTACTACTATTTTATAACTCATAGATCCTCCAAATAATATACATAATACAAAATGTAGTATCGATTACTACATCATGATGATACCACGTGCATAACTGCCAGTAAACAAACGGATTATAGGTTACTTTTCTTTTGCTATGCGATCACAAATTTCTCTAGCCTGTTTTATGGAGTTTCTGTAGGTCAGGGTGACCTGATAGGTACTATTATTGTCCATAGTAACTCTCATAAAAGCAGTCTTTGCTATATGATTTATATTGATCAGTGTAGTATCAGAAACAGGGCAGATCTGTGGGAAAATCGCGCACTGGTCATAGAAATTATAGATATCGTCCATAATGACCTGAATTCGACCATCAGCAAGGTGGATGCAAAGCTCTGCGCCTTTTTTTATGACACAGATTATGTCATCGCCCTTAGCGTAAATTGTCCCATGCTGTCCTCTAAGTTCCAAAGTCTGAATGGGATCCCCCATCCATTTTCTTATTTCGTCCATTGTAGCTGTAAGATCAGCTACTTTTATAGGTTTATCCAGGAAAAAGATATTTGGTTCATTTATACCTTCATCTGCAATTCTTTTTCTATAGTCAATAGAAGAAGAGCAGAGTACGATTGGGTTAGTAACGCCGTCAGCAAGCAGCATTTTTGCCACCTGACAGCCATCTACATCACTATTTACCATGTCAACAAACAGACCGTGATACATCTGCGGGTGTTGCATAAAAGCGTCAATGTTGCCATAGGAGTCGATATAGATCCTTTCCCCAAGATCCTTGAAAAACCTGTCTGATTGCCTTCCGAGAAGTCTTTCAGTCTGCTTTCTGTCTGCAATGTTGTCGTCACATACTGCTATATGCATTTTTCCTCCCCATTCCCCAAAAAACAATTAAATGAAATCAATACTGATCGGAGCTATAAATAATAATACACCAACCAATATCTGAAGCAAAAGAATAACAGGCATCCAAATCTTAAAAGACAAGTGCGCTGTCTTGTGTCTGAATAGCTGCATACCTATGATGGACCCCAAACTTCCACCTATTATTGCAACTGAAAAAAGGGTTGCCTCAGGAATGCGAAAGGCGTTTTTACGCGCCCTTCGCTTGTCTATTCCCATTAAGGCAAACCCAATAATATTCACTAAAATGAAGTAACCTATTAAACAAGTGAGTGAATTCATTTACAACAGTTCTTTTCGGCTTCCTGCATCTTCATAGCACGTACCTTTGAAGAAAGGCCAAACAGATTTATGAATCCTTCAGCATCATGGTGATCGTAAAGGTCACCTGTCTTGAATGATGCAATGCTCTCATTGTAGAGAGAGTATGGAGAAGTTGTGCCGGCTTTAATGATATTGCCCTTGTAAAGCTTAAATGTAACTTCGCCTGTCACATATTTCTGTGTGGACTCGATAAATGCCTGTTCTGCTTCACGAAGAGGAGTAAACCATTTCCCTTCATATACTATATCAGCAAACTTGTTGCCCATATCTTTCTTCATTGTATAGGTATCGCGGTCTAAAATCAACTCCTCAAGCTGCTGGTGTGCTTCGTAAAGAATTGTTCCGCCAGGTGTCTCATATACGCCACGGGACTTCATTCCAACTACACGGTTCTCAACAATATCAACGATTCCAATACCATTTTCTCCGCCAAGCTTGTTGAGAGTACGGATGATGTCTGAAACCTTCATTTCTTTTCCGTTAACAGACTTTGGAACACCTGCTTCAAATGTCATTGTTACAGTTGTTGGTGTGTCAGGAGCCTCTTCAGGAGTTTTGCCGAGTACTAAGAGATGTTTGTAGTTTGGCTCTAAAGAAGGATCTTCGAGCTCAAGACCTTCGTGTGAAATGTGCCAGAGGTTTCTGTCACGGCTGTAGCTTGAATCTGCAGAGAATGGAAGATTGATGCCATGAGCTTTGCAGTATTCAATCTCAGATTCACGTGAATCCATTGTCCACTTATCATTTCTCCAGGCTGCGATGATCTTTATATCAGGAGCAAGAGCCTTGATACCAAGTTCGAAACGGATCTGGTCATTTCCTTTACCTGTTGCTCCGTGGCAGATAGCTACAGCGCCTTCCTTTCTTGCTACTTCAACGAGCTTTTTAGCAATGAGAGGACGAGCCATTGAAGTGCCAAGAAGGTACTTATTCTCATAAACTGCGTGAGCCATTACACATGGAACTATGTACTCATCACAGAATTCATCAACAACATCTAATATATAGAGTTTGCTTGCCCCGCAACTTAAAGCTCTTTCATTCAGGCCATCAAGTTCCTCTTCCTGACCGCAATCTATGCAGACGCATACAACTTCATAATCGAAGTTTTCCTTAAGCCAGGGTATAATAGCAGTAGTGTCCAAACCGCCTGAATATGCAAGAATAACCTTTTCTTTTGCCATTTTTTCTCTCCTCGTCTTTCTTTTATGTTTTCACGAATTTGTTTTATCATAATATAAACCCTTTATGCACAAAATGCAACCAAAAATGTATAAATATTTAAAAATAATTAAAAATATGCATAAATATTTACATTTGCTGTTGCATATTTTTTTTATAGGTCGTATACTGAAAAAAGTTTATAGGAGGTTTCAAGAAGATGATAAAAGTAGGAATCATTGGTGCAACCGGATATGCAGGCGCAGAAATTGTGAGATTACTGCAGGGACATCCTGAAGCAGAAGTTGTTTGGTATGGGTCCAGAAGCTACATAGATGAGAAGTACAGTAGTATATATGGAAACCTTTTTAAATTGGTAGATGCAAAATGCATGGACGACAACATGGATAAGCTTTCAGATGAGGTAGATGTTATTTTCACAGCAACTCCTCAGGGGCTTTGTGCATCACTGATCAATGAAACTATATTAAATAAGGTGAAGGTAATAGATCTGTCAGCTGATTTCAGGTTAAAAGATGTATCTATATATGAGAAATGGTACAAGATAGAACATAAAGCTCCTGAATATATAAATGAAGCTGTATATGGTCTGTGCGAAATAAATCGGGATAAGATAAAAAATGCAAGGATAATTGCAAATCCGGGATGCTATACGACCTGTTCGATCCTTACAGCATATCCTCTTATTAAAGAAGGACTTATTGATCCGGATTCTTTGATAATTGATGCCTTAAGTGGTGTTTCTGGAGCTGGAAGAGGCGCTAAGGTTGCAAATCTCTACTGTGAAGTCAATGAGAGCTGCAAGCCATATGGAGTAGCTACCCACAGACATACTCCTGAGATAGAAGAGCAGTTGGGATACGCTGCGGGAAAAGAGCTTGTGTTAAACTTCACACCTCACCTTGTTCCTATGAACAGAGGAATACTTGCAACAGAGTACGCATCTCTTATAAAGAAGGACGGCAAGCTTCCAAGCGCTATGGATATTAGAGCTGCATATGAAAAGTATTATAAAGATGAGTATTTTATAAGACTTCTTGAGGATGGCGTTTATCCTGAAACAAGATGGGTTGAATGCAGTAATTTTGTAGATATTGGATTTAAGATCGATGAGCGCACCGGAAGAATAATCATGATGGGAGCCATCGACAATCTTGTAAAAGGTGCTGCAGGGCAGGCAGTTCAGAATATGAATATTGCCTTTGGCCTTAAAGAAAGTATGGGACTTGAGATTGTTCCCTGCTTCCCATAATAAATAAAAAGAAAAGCTGGTGAAACTATGGTTCGTACAATGACGATTGATGATTATGATGAAGTATACGCGCTCTGGATGTCGATACATGGTTTTGGAATACGTTCAATTGACGATACTAAAGAAGGCGTAGAGATGTTTTTAAAAAGAAATCCCACTACAAGTGCAGTTGACGTGGAGGATGGAAAAATAGTCGGTGCTATTTTATGCGGCCATGATGGAAGAAGAGCCTGTCTTTATCATGTATGTGTAAGTGAAAAGTACAGAATGCATGGAATCGGCAAAAAGATGGTTGAATTTTGCTGTGAGCAGCTAAAAAAAGAAAAGATCAATAAGGTCTGCCTGAATGCTTTTGTTACAAATACAGTCGGCAATAAGTTCTGGCAGAAAATGGGATGGACATTAAGAACTGATCTTAATTATTACGATTTTGCTTTAAATGAAGGTAATCTGACTATATTTAATAAATAAGGAGCAGATATATGAAAGAGATAACAGGTGGTATTACAGCAGCAAAAGGATTTAAGGCGGCAAGCTGTGAAGCAGGTATCAAGTATAAAGACAGGACTGATATGGCACTTATATATTCCACAGAGCCCTGTGTGTGCGCAGGAACCTTTACTTCCAATGTGGTAAAGGCTGCATGTGTCCAGTGGGATAAAAAAATAGTTGAGTCAGGTAGTACTATGCAGGCAGTTGTGATCAATTCAGGAATTGCCAATGCATGTACAGGAAAAGAGGGATTTGATGCCTGTGAGGCAGTGGCAAAGGCAGTGGAAAAGAGCCTTGGAGTTGCTTATTTGTCAGTTGGCGTCGCTTCTACCGGTGTGATCGGAATGCAGCTTCCTGTAGATAAGATGACACTTGGAGTATCTAAGATGAGCGAAAGTCTTGATGACAGTATTGAAGCAGGAACAGCAGCTTCAAAGGCCATTATGACAACTGATACGGTTAACAAAGAGATTGCCGTAACCTTTGATATTGATGGAAAAGAGATCACTCTTGGAGGCATGAGCAAGGGCTCAGGAATGATCCATCCTAATATGTGCACCATGCTTGCTTTTTTATCTACCGATCTTAAGATTGAGAAATCTCTGCTTCAGGAAGCGGTAAAAGACGTAGTAGCAGACTCTTTTAATATGATAACAGTTGATGGTGATACCTCAACCAACGATACTCTCTTGTGTATGGCAAACGGTCTTGCAGGAAATGACTGCATTAGCGAGAAAAACGATAATTATAAAAAGTTTAAAGAAGCTCTTTCCTATGTTTGCACATTTCTTGCCAAGAAGATGGCTTCTGATGGCGAGGGGGCAACAAAGCTTTTTGAAGCAAAAGTTGTAAATGCAAAAAGTAAAGCAGACGCAAGAACTCTTTCAAGAGCAATTGTTGGATCAAATCTTTCAAAAGCAGCTATCTACGGCTGCGATGCCAATTTCGGAAGATTTCTTTGTGCCATGGGATATTCCGGCGCTATCTTTGATCAGAACGATGTGGAACTTTTCTTTGAAAGCGCAAATGGCAAGATAGAAGTATTTCATATGGGAACACCACTTGATTTTGATGAAGATAAGGCACTTCAGATCATGAAGGCTGATGCTGTAACAGTACTTGTGGACATGCATGAAGGTAACGAGTCTGCAACAGCATGGGGATGCGATCTTACATATGATTATGTGAAGATCAATGCTGATTACAGGTCATAAGGAGGACTTACTATGGATAAGGATATGGAAAGCGTATTAAAAAAAGCAGAAGTACTGGTTGAGGCCCTTCCATATATTCAGAAATTTAATAAGAAGATCATCGTTGTAAAATATGGCGGTAGTGCCATGAGTAACGAAGAACTTCAAAAGAGTGTAATAACAGATGTTACTCTTTTAAAGCTTGTAGGACTTAAACCAATCATTGTACATGGTGGTGGAAAGGCAATCAGTTCATGGGTCTCAAAAGTTGGAAAAGAGGCTGAGTTCGTAAACGGACTTAGAGTGACTGATGCAGAGACTATGGAAATAGCCGAGATGGTCCTTGGCAGAGTTAATAAGCAGCTGGTTACAATGGTTCAGGAGCTTGGAGTTAAGGCCATAGGAATAAGCGGAAAAGATTCAGGTCTTTTGCATGTTAAAAAGAAATATTCAGATGGCAAGGATATTGGCTTTGTTGGTGAGATTGACAAGGTTGATCCAAAGGTTTTATTTGACCTTATTGATAATGAGTATCTTCCTGTCATTGCACCTGTTGGATTCGATGACAATTTTGATACCTACAACATCAATGCAGATGATGCGGCATGTGCCATCGCTAAGGCTGTTGGTGCAGATAAACTCGCATTTTTGACTGACATAGAAGGCGTTTATAAAGATATAAACGATCCATCATCATTCCTGTCAAGGCTTACATGTTCGGAGGCAGATGCACTTATTGCCGGTGGAAATATAGGCGGAGGAATGCTTCCAAAACTTAATAACTGCACAGATGCCATAAGACAGGGCGTTAACAGCGTTCATATTTTGGATGGAAGAATAGCACATTGCCTGCTTTTGGAAATATTTACCAACAAGGGTGTTGGAACAATGTTTACGGCTGACTAAGAAGTGGCAGCAGTTAAAAAAGATAATAATAAGGGAGAACTTAAGCTATGAGCGAAATGATGAAATCATATATCGAAGAGGCTGAGAAAGCACTGCTTCATACCTATAACAGATATCAGATTGTCCTTGAAAAGGGCGATGGAGTCTATCTATATGATATCGATGGAAAAAAGTACCTTGATTTTGTGGCAGGTATTGCTGTTTTTGCCCTTGGTTACAATAACAAGGAATACAATGACACCTTAAAAGCTCAGATCGATAAGGTTCTCCATACATCCAATTATTACTATAATGTGCCAGCTATAGAAGCAGCAAAGAAGCTAAAAGAAGTCTCTAAAATGGACAGAGTCTTTTTCACAAACAGCGGCGCAGAAGCAGTTGAAGGCGCACTTAAGGCTGCCAGAAAGTATGCATTTTTAAAGGATGGAAAAACTGATCATGAGATAATTGCCATGAACCATTCCTTCCATGGCAGGACTTTCGGAGCGCTTTCAGTAACAGGAAATCCTCACTACAGAGAGGCCTTTGAGCCAATGATCGGAAATATAAAGTTTGCCGATCTTAATGACTTTGAAAGCGTTCTTTCACAGGTGAATGATAAGACCTGCGCTATAATTTTTGAGACTGTGCAGGGAGAAGGCGGAATATATCCGGCAACAGAGGAGTTCCTTACAAAGGTAAGAAAGCTCTGCGATGAAAGAGATATCCTTCTTATCCTTGATGAGATACAGTGCGGCATGGGCAGGACAGGATATATGTTTGCCTGGCAGAAATATGGAGTAAAGCCTGACATCATGACAACTGCCAAGGCCCTTGGCTGCGGAGTACCTGTAGGAGCTTTCCTTATGACTGAAAAAGTAGGGGCTAATTCCCTTGTTGCAGGTGACCATGGCACTACATACGGCGGCAATCCTTTTGCATGTGCGGCAGTGGGCAAAGTACTTGATTTATTTAAGCAGGACAATATAATAGAGAATGTGAATGAGGTGGCTCCATATCTTGAAGAGCGCTTGGATGAGCTTGTTGGACGCTATGACTTCATTACGTGCAGAAGAGGAATGGGACTTATGCAGGGACTTGTCTTTGACAGACCTGTGGCAGATGTAATCAATAAGGCACTTGAAAATGGCCTTATCCTGATAAACGCCGGACCTAATATTATCCGTTTTGTGCCTCCTCTTGTGATAACCAAGGAAAATGTGGATGACATGATAGGTATACTTGATTCATGTCTGAGGAGTCTATGAGATTAAGAGTTAAGGTTTTTTCTATTGTTTTAATACTTTGTATGTTATCTGGTACGATTCTTTACGCGCAGTCCAAACAGAGCGTGTTTGAGGATCATTCTCTTTTTAACCTGAACAAGACAACTGTAAGAATATGGTACACGGACGATGCGCTTACTCCATACCTTCAGAATAAGGCGGTTGCTTATTCTGAATCACGTAGCAGAGTGCGTATCGAGCCTGTACTTGTTTCAGGTCTTGAATATCTTGAAGCTATCAACAAGGCTTCTCTTGAAGATGATAATTATCCTGACCTTTATATAATAACAAACGATTCTCTCGAAAAGGCCTATTTGGCAGGACTTGCTCTTGAGATTGACAATGGAGCTGACTTCCTTGATGAGGAGACTTTCCCAACATCTGCAGTTAATTCCGTTACTTATAATGGAAGACTTATAGCTTATCCTTTCTATTATGAGACAAGTTCACTGGTCTATAACAAGACATATCTCGAGAATATGGTAAGAGAAGAGCTCCAGGCTGAAGCTGACATGGCAGAGGGCGAGGAAGCAGAAGAAAGTGCAGAAGAGGACAGCTCTGCAGAAGCTTCAACTGAGGCTGATGTTGACGAGGACTCTGCTATTTCAGACAAAGAGGTTCAGGCTAGAGTTGAGGAAAAGATTCCTCATACTATTGCAGATATTTTGAAATTCGCTCAGAGCTATAACGCTCCTGATCAGGTTGAAGCGGTATTTAAATGGGATGTTACAGATATTTTCTACAACTATTTCTTTGTTGGAAATTACATGAATGTAGGCGGTAAGGCCGGAGACGATGTAAGTCTCATAGATATCTATAATTCAGATACCATCAGCTGCATGAAGATATATCAGCAGCTTAACCAGTTCTTTGCCATTGATGCAAAAGAAATTGATTATGACCAGATCGTTCAGGACTTTATTGATGGAAAAATCGTATTTACCGTTGCTACAACAGATATCCTGTCTAAGATTGAAGCAGCTAAAGCTTCAGGCGAATGTGAATATGATTTTGAAGTTGCTGACATTCCTGATATAACTTCAGATTACAAGACAAGAACCATGTCAGTTACAGACTGTATTGTTGTTAACGGATACTCTGAGCACCCTACAGAAGCTAATTCTTTTGCCAGATATCTCTTAAATGATAATTCAGGTGATATTTATAAGCTTGGAGGAAAGCCGGCGGCTCACTTTGGCGTCAACTATGGTGACAAAAACCTTGATACCTTTACTGAGGTTTATGCAGATTCAGTACCTATGCCAAAGACTATAGAGACAAGTAACCTCTGGATGGAACTTGAAATTGCATTTACCAAGATATGGAATGGAGATGATTGTAATTCTACTCTTAAAAATGTATCTGAGAGTATCATGACTCAGGTTACAGGTACAGCTTTTGAGGAAGAAACTCTTCCTGATCCTACAGATCTGGATGTTACAGACGGTCTTACAGAAGAGAGCGATTAATTTTTGTTTGTGCTTGCGTTATTTTTTTTAATCGACTAGAATAAAAAAGCATGGCGGGGTTCCTCTTAGGAGGAAAACATGCGTAGGTTTATATTTATACTTTGTTGCACTATGGCTTTTACTTTGGCTGGGTGTACAAATGCCGGATATGATTCGGATATAGTTCTTAGTGATACTATGGATGATGAGGGGTCTGAAGATATTTCTGATGGGAATTGCAGCACGGGGGATTACGCAACAGTTGCTCTGACTGAGCAGGAAAATATTGTGGTGTATGTTTGTGGTGCAGTTGTTTGTCCTGGTGTTTATGAATTACCTCCTGCTTCGAGAGCAGATGATGCAGTAAAAGCGGCAGGTGGTTTCGTCGATGGCGCAGATGATACTTATGTTAATCTTGCTGCCGTAGTCGAGGATGGCACCAAACTCATGATTCCAACTAAAGACGAAGTTAAAAATGGCCTTGTTGCAGATAATACTGACAGCACTGATAGTTTTGGCAGCAACGGACTTATAAATATTAACAAAGCCACAAAGGAGGAACTTAAGACTATTCCTGGAATTGGGGAGAAGGTTGCCGGTAAGATAGTCAATTACCGGGAGCAGAATGGGAATTTTGCCTGCATTGAAGATATTATGAAAGTGTCAGGTATTAAGGATAAACTTTTTTCTAAAATAAAGGAATATATTACAGTTTAACAGTTTTAGAAAGCGGAGAAGTAATGAGTAAGAAAGCACTTGTAGTAGATGATGAAAAAGCAATAGTTAAAGGTATTAAGTTTAGCCTGGAGCAGGATGATATAGTCTGTGACTGTGCCTATGATGGTCAGACAGCTCTTGAAATGGCCAGAACTAACAATTATGACATTATTCTACTGGATGTGATGCTTCCCGGACTTACAGGCTTTGAAGTGTGCCAGCAGATCAGAGAGTTTTCTAACGTCCCTATTATCATGCTTACAGCAAAGGGCGATGATATGGACAAGATACTTGGCCTTGAATATGGTGCAGATGATTATATGACCAAGCCTTTCAATATTCTTGAAGTTAAGGCAAGGATCAAGGCAATCATCAGAAGAACCAGCAGATCACAGGCGCCTGAGAAAACTTTGACCTTTGGTGATCTTAAGCTTAACGAGGCTTACAGAAGAGTTTTTGTAAAAGACAGAGAGATAAATGTTACCAGCAGAGAGTATGAGCTTTTAGAGCATCTTGCTTCTAATGCAGGAAGGGTGTACTCAAGAGAAGAACTTTTGCACACTATATGGGGAACAGAATACCCGGGTGATGAGAGAACTGTTGATGTTCATATCAGAAGACTTCGTGAGAAACTTGAGAGTAACCCAAGTGAACCTAGATATGTACGTACAAAATGGGGCAGCGGTTACTATTTTCAAGGATGATTTTAATATAAAAATATGAATCTTTTTTTATCAAAAGTAAAAGATATAGCTATTCAGCTCAAAATAAGAAATATTTTCAAGAGTCTAAGAGTGCGATTTTTCATAGTGGTTTCTATTACGGGATTGCTTTCTTGTTTGGTTATGCATGCCCTGATATTACAGAGCTATGAAGATCGTGCTGTCAACGTTAAATCAACGGAAGTTCAGACACAGCTTCGAATACTGGCGAACCACCTTATTACTTATAATTATCTGCAGGACACTTCTTCAGAGGTTATAAATGCGGAACTTGATATGCTTGCAAACCTTTACGATGGCCGTGTAATGGTTATCAATGACGACCTTAAGGTTGTGAAGGATACCTACAATATAAGTCAGGGAAAGACCATTATTTCTGAAGAGGTTGTTAACTGCCTTAAGACAGGTTCCAAGGGCACATTGTCAAAATATGACAGCGCAAATGGTTATATTGAGATGATCACTCCTATAGTAACAACTGAACTCATTGAAGAGGGTGATATAGCGGTAGCTGGGAATGCCAATGAGGTTGTAAGAGGAGTTCTTTTGACAAGTGTATCAACTGAGACTATTGCCAATACACTTGAAATCTTAAGCAGACGTGCCACAACCCTTGAAACACTTATCGTAACAATAATCCTTGTATTTTCTGCACTGGTTTCATATGCACTGCTTAAGCCCTTCGACAGGATTACAGCTGCTATCAATGATGTTAAAGCTGGTTATACAGATAAGCCCGTTGTTGGACCAAACTACCTGGAGACAGAGCAGATCATCAATGCTTTCAATGCCATGTTAAGGCGCATGAAGGTGCTTGATGACTCAAGACAGGAATTTGTTGCCAACGTGTCGCATGAGCTGAAAACGCCGATCACGAGCATCAAGGTGCTGGCGGATTCCCTGGTCTCGCAGGGGGATGACGTGCCTGCGGAGCTTTACCGGGAATTTATGGAAGACATTGTACAGGAGATCGACCGTGAAACGGGGATCATCAATGACCTTCTGACGCTTGTGAAGATGGATCAGGGGGAAAAGGCTGAAGAACTGCAGGTTCAGCAGGTGGACATCGGTGATTTTATCGAGAAGATCATGGAACGCCTGACACCGATCGCGCAGAAAGCGCAGGTGGAACTGGTGCTTGAGATCATCAGACCGGTGACCGTGGAAGTGGATGAGACAAAGTTTTCGCTTGCCATGACCAATCTGATCGAGAACGGGATCAAATACAACCATGAGGGCGGCTGGGTCAAGGCCAAAATAGACGGAGACTACCAGTTCTGCACGATCGAGATTAGCGATACGGGAATGGGAATCCCGGAAGAGTCGCTGCCGCATATCTTTGAGAGATTCTATCGTGTGGATAAATCGCATTCGCGTGAGATCGGCGGAACGGGACTGGGGCTGGCGATCACCAGAAGCGTGGTGCTGATGCACAGGGGCGCGATCAAGGCGGACTCCGTGGAAGGAGAAGGAACCACCTTTACCGTAAAGATCCCGCGGACTTATCTCGCATGATCGGGGATCGTCAACAACTTCGGAAGTAAGGACATTGCAAGGGATCAATAGCAGGGGACCGATCGCAAGGGACCGGCAGCAGGGGATCAAGAAAACAGCGGGAGCTGAAAGCGTAAGATGAGAATTAAAAAACATGCGAAATTTAATAAGATCATCGCAATGACCCATGTGGTCATTTTGACAGCTTTTGCCCTTATTTTCGGCGGTTGCGCGGAACGCGCTTCACAGGAAACTCTGGACAGTGACGAGATCTATCTGTATTATGTCTCGGAAGATTCGAGCAGCATTGCACCGTTTGCCTACAGGGCGCCGCAGGTCGATGAGGACGGACTCGAGGAATCCGTCTATTACCAGAAACTGATCTTAAAGTGGATCGACGCGCTTTCCGGGGTTCCCGAGGACATTCACTACAAGAGCCCGATCGAGAACGGAACCGGTGTGCAGACCGTTACTTATCTTGCAGGACAGGCAACCCTTGATTTTAACAGCGCATACTTATCCACAGCGCCGCAGACGGAGATCTTAAACCGTGCCGCGATCGTTAAGACACTGATGCAGATCGAAGGCGTGGAAGGGATCGTGTTTACCGTGGAAGGCATGCCGCTGACGGATTCGAAACAGGTGCCGGTCGGCGTGATGACGGCAGATACCTTTGTCAGCAATCCCGGCGCGGAGATCAATTCCTATGAGACGACCAAGGTTTTAGTCTATTTTGCCGATGAAGAAGGAAATATGCTGATCGGACGGACAGAAAACGTCGGCTACATCAGCAATATCTCCATGGAACGTCTCGTTGTGGACCGCGTGATCGCAGGGCCTTTAAATGATAAAGCCTATCCCACGGTATCACCGACACTGAAAG
>JAEEGH010001263.1_pt1 | contig 74015 bp, 55 predicted proteins | sample 9134181 | NCBI WGS metagenome assembly JAEEGH01 (sample SAMN16246544, study PRJNA631951) | gut metagenome | biome: gut microbiome; feature: rumen; material: DP-attached | host: Bos | place: Iran: Karaj | collected 2018-10 | reverse complement strand
ATTAGGAAATTCACTTGTATAAGCCCTATATACAACAAGTTACAACGGCTGTCCGCTAAAGTTTTGCTGTGTGGAATGCAAACACCATTCACAATATGGCGTTATTGCTTGATTTCACTTTGTTTGGTATCATATTACCACTTTGACGTACAGATGTACATGAACATAGGCGGCTGTCCGTTAAAAAAGAGAAACTAAAAGTCTGATCAAAAGTTTAGCGGACACCAATATTTTTTTATTGGTCTTTCATGGCCGTAAGGTGCGCCCTGGCGTAACTTAAAGGATTATATTTATACAGGCAAGGCGAAAAAACCTTGCCTTTTTCTTGGATGTTTCGGAAATAATGTCTATCTTTGCCAACAGAACGGCAATCGTCCCCATAGGACTCTTCGATAGTAGAAGAAAGGATCCGTTCAGCATTGGATAATAAAAGGAAACATGACAGAGAAGAGCCGATATGTGCGTTTTGACTGGGCCATCAAGCGTATCCTTCGTGATAAGGCGAACAAGGAGGTGCTTGAAGGTTTGATTACAGTGCTCCTCGGTGAGCCGGTGACAATAACCGAGATACTTGAGAGTGAGGGTAATCAGGATTCTCGTGAAGACAAGACCAACCGTGTGGATGTAAAGGCTAAAACTGCTGGTGGCGAGTATATCATCGTGGAGGTGCAGCTGACCAAGGAGCGTGACTTCTTCCAACGCATCCTCTTCGGCACGGCCAAGAGCATCACCGACCAGATAAGCATAGGCATAGACTATAGCGTCATCAAGAAAATATACTCAATCAATATTCTCTACTTCGACTTCGGCTATGGCGATGATTACGCTTATCATGGTGTCACCACGTTCCGGGGCATGACGAAGAAGGACTCCGTATTGCGCTATAACAACGAGAAGGAGAAACGCTACATCAGTGAGAGCACGAAGCGTATGATGATGCCCGAAGAAGTGTTCCCCGAATTCTTCATGTTGCTGGTCAGCCATTTCAATGAGGTGGCCAAGACGCCCATCGAGGAGTGGATGGAGTATCTGAAGGACGGTGCCATTCGCGAGGATACGCAGGTGCCAGGTCTTCAGGCTGCCCGCGAGAAACTTGCCTTTATGAGTATGACGGAGAAGGAGCGCCGCGCCTACGAGGACTATATGATCAGTGTTCATGCCGCCAAGGATGCCTGGGACACCATGCGAGATGAAGCCCAGGCCGAAGGTCGTGCTGAAGGTCGTGCCGAAGGCCGTGCCGAAGGTCGTGCCGAAGGTCGTGCTGAAGGTCGTGCCGAAGGCCGTGCCGAAGGTATTGAAGAAGCTAAGCGTGAGAATGCCCTTAAGATGAAGGCTGATGGTATGCCAGTAGAGCTAATAGAAAAATACACAGGTCTTACAATTGAACAAATCGCCAGTCTGTAGGCAATCAGATATTATCAGTTTTTGAATGATATATAAAAGAAAAAACCTATTAATAGGATTGCGTATGACATAGACAACAAACAAAAGAACATAAAGACATATAGAAGGCAAATGGCTTTTAATCCACTTATAACAATTCCTAAAGAAATAGATGAATACTTCAACAATAAGAACAGAAACAGATGTTATAAATGCATATTGGGATATGCTACGCACGCAAAGTAGACATGTTAGGCTTAGCTTGGCTTCTTTGCTAACATCTTCTGTACTGGAAGAGGAAAGCGCTCTTGCCAACCATTTGGAGTCTCAACCGAGCCGTAAAGTAAAAGCCCGATATGCCAATGCACCTTCCGATGAAGAGTTGGAAGAGAGATTTGCGGGAAAGCCAATTCCCCAGCTGCCTGAGGATGCTCCATGGAGTGAAATAATCAGTGCCAACATTGGCAAAACCATCAAACCGATAGAAAAATGGCTGTAAGCAAAGTGTCGCAAAGGGAAATTATAGAAGTTCCCTACCAACTGCCTGACGGAACCATCAAACCACACATGGCTCTTGTGCTTTCCACCGAAAAATTGCTATCAGCTGAAGATGGTATGTTCTATGCGGTTTTTATATCATCGAAGAATCTGAATCCCGAGTTTACAATGGAGATTCGGAATGAATGGTTAAGTAAGCCCCTTTCTAAACAATCACATTTTGTGACACACATTGTCAGTTATTATAGAACTGATGAGGTGATCCAGTCATTTAATAACTATGTGAAAAAAGCATTTTTTGATCCGATATTGAATAAGGTCATCCTAAGTATGTTTGATATTGAGATTGAATAATAAGGAAATAATCAATAATTGTCTCTCCCTAAAACCCTACTGCGTATGGTGACATAACAAAAACATCTACAGACATATTGTGAAGCGTCCGCTTGAATCTTGTTTCTGAAATTCGCCAAAATAAAGTACAATCCAAGAGTAAAGCAAGGATGCTCACGCTGCTGGCGTGGGCTTTACTCGTTTAGGATTGTTGGGTGTTTGGCGATACCTCAGAAACGTAAGCGAAGTAATTGCTCACGTTTTTTGTGCACATACCAAGCAAGTAATTATGGATATATATAAACACTGTGCTGTAATGCAGACACCTTTTAAATGCTTCGTTGTAGATATTCTGTTGAAACGACTAAAAATTGTATAAAAGACCATAAAAATGAAAACAACTATAGTAAACAAATTGAGCGGCGCAAGAATCCTTGCACTATTATTGATTTTGGTGCCACAGATGTTGAAGGCACAGGAAAAACCGCAGATGAAGGTAGACATCAGCATCACCAACCGTAACAATCCTGACGAGACTCAGGAACCAGGCTGCGTCGTTGATCGTTCTCGTCGATCATGATGCCATCGTTACGGAGACAGTCGAGGAGATAGAAATCATAGATTTCCTGAAAAGCAGCTTTGGCAATGCGCTCGTGCAGTTATGGGGCATCATTCAACAGGATTGGCATCAGACCGGCACCCTTGAGTCACCCTGTGCTAGCCTTTCAAAAGTTGAATCCCTAGCATTTATTGGCTTGTGTTGGCGTGTCACCCTTTTCTTACTTTTTCCATGTATACTATATATATCGGCTCTTAAAAGTTTTTGATTATTTTACTTGATTACAAAATTATTCGCCTAAAATTTTGCTTTAACGTTTTTATTTACTATTTTTGCATCCGAAGCGAGAAGGACTCGCTTGGCAGAAGAAGCGTTATGCGCTAACCATGCGAATGGAAACGTAAGAAACTTTCATTCTAATGTGCAAAAGGGCACCGCTGCTCCACGCTATATATGCGTGGGCTATGGATTCAATTTCACATTAATGTTATTCCTACGACCTCAAATCGGAACTGGTAAAGCAGTCTCACGCTTCTGCTGTATCGAGAAATGAAGTGAATAAGTGCAATAATTAAAAATCAAAAGATATCACTATGCAGAAGTTTTATTTGTTACAACTTGTATTGTTTTTTTCTTTTTTAGATGCTGATGCCTTTTCTTTTTACTATGTAAAGGATGGTGTGCACTATCTATGTAGTTCAAATAAAATGCAGGCTGAGGTTATTGGATATCATGGTAAAAAGACACCAGACTTGGTAGATAGTGAATACAAATTCAATTTTATTTGCGATGATGATTTTGACTATGAGTCATATATAAAAAAATACAATGAAAGGAATCATGACAGTAATAATCCTCCTTCTTCTATTTATCGAGAAGAGGGATATACTATTCTTGATGAACTAACTATACCCTCCTCTATCCACGCTTATACAATAGTTCAAAGTGATAATAAAAAGACGGTGTCCCGAAAATACGCAGGAACCTACAAAGTTATTGGAATTGCAAGTCATGCATATTATCTAGGAGTAAAAATCCGTTCATTATCAATATCTGATGGTATAGAATATATTGGTGATTATGCTTTCCACAGGTGTTCGCATATAGAAAAGTTAACCCTACCCACAAAGGCTTTAAAAAGCATTGGAAACGAAGCATTTTCAAACTGCGATAATCTAAAAAGTGTGACTATTCCACAATCCGTAAAAGAATGTGGTAGTGGTATTTTCGCTAGCTGTGACAAATTGTCGATGGCAGACATTCAGTGTGACTATGTACCCTCTGCCATTTTTTACGAATGCGATTCTCTTGAAAAGGTAACTCTTTCAGACAAAATGACAACTATTGGTTCGGATGCTTTTTATGGTTGTGAAAACTTAAAATTTATCAATCCTGTTTTGCGACAAGATAACGGAGAGAAATATTGGGAAAATGTACTACCTTCAGGTATTAAATCAATAGAATATGCTGCTTTTATGGAATGTCACAGCTTGAATACAATAGACTTGCCATTATACCTTGACTCACTAGGTCATAGGAGTGGTGATAATAATGAACATTATTTTAGAGGTCGAGTATTTGAGTATTGTAAAAGCTTAGAAAGAGTTACCTTCCACAAAAATCTTAAGTACATAGGACACGATTCTTTCGAAGGTTGCATAGCGCTAGAGAAAGTCATCGTCGACTGGGATGAGCCAATTGAATGTGAGAAGAGCATATTTGGGTATGTTAAATCTCGAAACGATACTACAGATTACATTTATGATAATGCGACTTTATTTATTAGGAATACAAATCATAAGAGATACAGGGAAGTATCTCCTTGGAAGTATTTCAAAACACATAGCCATCCGGGAGGCATAGATTATGGCGATGCTTTGACACTGACAGCCAAAAGTTATACCCGAGTCTATGGTGATTCAAATCCGACATTCGAATTTGAGGTAACGAATGGTTCTATCACCTCAGGTACTCCTACGATTACTTGTTCTGCTACTGCGTCATCACCTGTGGGTACTTATGACATCATAATAACCAAAGGCACAGTAAGCAACAACTCTGTAGAGTTAGTAAATGGCAAGTTGACCATCACCAACGCACCTTTGACGATCTCAGCAGGTGACTATACGAAAAAGCAAGGAGAGGATAATCCTATTTTTACGCCGACATTTAGTGGATTCAAGAATAATGAAACTGAAAAAGTACTTATTAAACAGCCTACCATCACAACAGTAGCCACAAAGACTTCACCTGCAGGAAGCTATCTTGTAACAGTCAATGGTGCAGAGGCTCAGAACTATAACATATCGTATCAGAATGGAACGTTAACTGTGACAGCTACAGTTCCAGGAAAAGAGCCTTATGCAGTGCTGAGCGACAATAATACTGTGGTGACATTCTATTACGATACTCAGAAATCAACCCGAGGAGGCATTGACATCAATAACAAATGGATTCCACAGTCTGGAAATTCACCATATGGGACTGCTACGAAAGCAGTATTCGATATATCGTTTGCATCTTATAGACCAGTTAGCACATCCCACTGGTTCCATAAATGCAAATTGTTGACCGCCATCATTGGTATCGAGAACCTCAAGACGAATAACGTGACGGACATGAGCGGCATGTTCGCCAGTTGTTCCAGCTTGACGAATATTGATGTGAGTAGCTTCAAGACTGACAAAGTAGAGTTTATGTATGATATGTTCTCTGGTTGTTCTAGCCTGACGAGTCTTGACTTAAGTGGATTTATTACGTCCAACGTAACTCTTATGAGTTCAATGTTCTATGGTTGTACAAGTCTAACTGATCTTGACGTAAGCAGCTTCAACACATCCAACGTAACAAGTATGAGGGGTATGTTTTATAATCTTTGTGCTTTGACGAACCTTGATTTGAGTAGTTTCGAGACGGACAAAGTTGAAGATATGGCTTATATGTTTCATTGGAGTTCCAAATTAGAGACCATCTTTGTCAGTAACGGTTGGAGCACAGCTGCTGTGACAGAAAGCATTGGAATGTTCGAAGATTGTATAAAAATATTCGGCGGGCAAGGAACAGCATACAGCTACTCTCACACGGACCACACCTTCGCACATATAGACGGTGGTTTGTCTTATCCTGGATACCTCACTGATATCAAAGATAAAAACAAGATTGTGACACTGACGGCCAAGAGCTATACCAGGGCCTACGGAGAAGACAACCCGTTTTTCGAATATGCTGTAACAGGGGGTACCATCATATCAGGAATGCCAAAAATCACCTGTTCTGCTACAAAAAAATCACCGGTAGGTAATTACGATATTGTGATTGCCAAAGGCACGGTGATTAATAAAAATGTTGAATTAGTAAAAGGTACATTAACCATCACGAAAGCTCCGCTGGCAGTGACTGCCAACAGCTACACCATCAAGCAGGGAGAGGCCCTTCCTACATTTGAGGCAACGTACTCTGGCTTTAAGAATGGGGAGACTAAAAGAGTGCTGATTAAGCAGCCGACATTCAGTTGCAGTGCGAGTCCCTCTTCCGAGCCAGGAACGTATGACATTGACGTTTCAGGTGCGGAAGCAGAAAACTATGACATCTCATTTATTAAAGGTACTCTTACCATAGAAGCAGGTTCTTTCACGCTGACTTACATAGTGGATGGTAAGGTTTATAAGACGGTTAGCTATACTTATGGCGAAAGCATTATCCCTGAATCAGAGCCAACAGAAGAGGGGTATTCGTTCTCTGGCTGGGATAATATCCCCAGCACCATGCCAGGTGAGGATGTAACCGTTACGGGTTCATTCACCATCAATGACTATACGCTGACGTATTTGGTGGATGGTGAAGTCTACAAGACTGTCACTTATTCCTATAACTGCAGTATATCGTCTGAGGATGAACCTACGAAGGAAGGCTACACGTTCTCTGGCTGGAGTGAGATACCTGACAAGATGCCAGATCACGATGTGACGGTAATGGGAACATTCAGAAAAGGAACATACACGCTGACTTACGTCTTAGACGGCGAGGTCTACAAGACTGTTAACTATGCGTATGGTGAAAGCATTATCCCCGAATCAGAGCCGACAGAAAAAGGTTATACGTTCTCTGGCTGGGATAATATCCCCAGTACCATGCCAGGTGAGGATGTAACCGTTACAGGTTCTTTCACCATCAATAATTACACACTAACATATATGGTAGATGGTGAAGTCTACAAAACTATCAGTTACGACTTTGGGGATTGTATTACGCCAGAAACAGACCCTACAAAGGATGGCTACACCTTCTCTGGCTGGAGTGAAATACCTCAAACAATGCCTTCAGAAGATATGACAGTATCAGGCACTTTTACTGTGAACAAGTACAAGCTGACCTATCTGGTTGACGGTGAGGTGTTAAAGACAGTTTTTTATGACTATGACCAATTAATTATTCCAGAGAAAGAACCCACGAAGGATGGATACACCTTCTCAGGGTGGAACGGGATTCCTGAACGTATGCCTTCGGAAGATATTACGGTGACAGGCATATTCAAACAACTTGACTACAATATTGGTGATATGACTTATGAGATAACAAGTGAAGGAACTGTTACTATTAAGGGCGGTAATCAGAAGGGAAGTGTAGAGATTGCTGCCGTCATTGAAATCAATGGTCAGACTTATCGTGTGACGGCTATCGCAGAAAATGCCTTTAAGGACAATCAGGATATAACATCAGTGATTATAGCTGATGGTATCACCGCCATAGGTGAAAATGCGTTCAATGGCTGTATTAAACTTGTTGTGATAAACATAGGAAAAGATGTTCAGTCAATTGGCAATAAGGCCTTTGCAAATATTGGGACATCATCAGGTGCTCGTACGAGGAGTAAACAGAGTTCAATTGCCGTTAACTGCTATGCGGAAATAATTCCTCAGACCGCAACGGATGCTTTTGAGAACACATCAATAGAAACAGGAAAACTACTAGTCATAGATGAACTTGTCAATTATTACAAGACAACATCACCTTGGAGCCGTTTTGGAACAATCATGGGCTTCAATGAAGCTGTTGGTATCAATGGCATTTATACCAACTCTGCGGATTCAAGGGTGTATAATTTGAATGGTAACCGAGTTAATCAACCGAAGAAGGGTGTGAACATCCACCGCGACAGCAACGGACGTACACACAAGGTCGTGATGAAGTGAGAGAAGAGCCAAGCTTGCTTGAGCTCTTCCGAACGTGAGCGAGCTCGAGCAGAATGCTCAGGGTCGTGATGAAGTGAGGGAAGAGCCAAGCTTGCTTGAGCTCTTCCGGACGTAAACGAGCTGGGAATGAAAGCCCAGGGGCGTGATGAAGTGAGCTACCCTGTCACCTTTGGGTTGTTCGGATAATTGGAACAACCTGCTCCAATAATCTATACGAGTTGTCCAAATAATCCCTTGGGGAGTAAAGGGATTATCTGGACAACTCGTATAGACTATCTCAATGAAGCATAGATAACGTCTGCATGCTACGATGCCAGGGGTGACCAGAAAGCCCCCGACTGCGCTGCCCGCATCATGCACGATCTTATTTGATTATTTCTCTCCTGTATCCGCAGCACAATAGATATATCCCTGTTGCCGATAAATTCCGAGGAGCGGAGACAGACGACGGCGAAAGTCAGCGAAGTCCTTCTTTGCGGGACTGACCCACTGTACCTCGGAAAGAGCTGCAGCACGTGGCAGCATCTGATACAGCAAAAGGGAACGCCAGGCTATGTATTCAGTCCAGATATTGGCCTGCACACCGATGATATGCCGGCGTGTGGCCTCATCAAGGCTGTCGGGAGCAGGCTCGTAGCTGTAGATCTTCTCCAACGGCACATAGCCACCGATAAGGAGGGGTTTGTTCCAGTGCTTGTCCTCTGCCAGCTGATAATAGTCGAAGTAACAGTAGGCGGTGGGAGCCATGATGACATCGTGTCCCTCGTGGGCAGCCTTGATGCCGTGTTCTATGCCACGCCAGCACAGGACGGTGGCACTTTGGGAAATGTCACCTTCCATGATTTCGTCCCACCCGATGATACTGCGTCCTAACGAGTTGATGTATTTCTCCATGCGATTGGTGAAATATCCCTGCAGCTTGGCTTCGGCCGAGAGTCCCCCTCCACCCTTGATACCTTGTTCGCGGATGCGGCGCTGACACTTGGGGCACTGCTTCCAGCGTGTCTTGGGGGCTTCGTCGCCCCCGATGTTAATGTAGTGGGAAGGGAAGATGGCAGCCACTTCGTCCATGACGCCGCTAAGCAGCTCGAATACCTTGTCGTTACCCGCACAGAGTATATCATCAAAGACGCCCCACGTAGGCTCGACCTCATAGGGGCCACCGATACACCCCAGTTCCGGATAGGCAGCGAGGATGGCCAGCGCATGACCGGGCAATTCCACTTCAGGTATGACGGTGATGCAGCGTTCGGCGGCATAGCTTACCACATCGCGCAGCTGCTGTTGGGTATAATACCCGCCATGAGGGGTGTCATCGAAGAGTCCGGAATTGCGTCCGATAACGGTGTGGCGTCGCTGCGAGCCAATCATGTGCAGTCGTGGGTACTTCTTACTTTCTATACGCCACCCCTGGTCGTCGGTGAGGTGCCAGTGGAAGGTGTTCATGCCATGAAGCGCAAGGATATCGATGTATTCCTTCACCTGATCAACAGAGAAGAAGTGGCGGCACACGTCGAGGTGCATGGCACGGTAGCCGAAGCGAGGCTCGTCAGTAATAGTCACAGCAGGAAGGGAAACCGGTAAAGTCTGAGCTTCCATTGTCGAAACGCCAGCCAGCGACTTGCGCAGGGTCTGCACACCATAGAACACGCCACGGGGACTTCCCCCTTCGATGGTCACTCCCCGCTTGGGATGAACGGTAAGCCGATAGCCTTCGGCATTAGTGATTTTGGGGTTGACCTGCAGCGTGATTACTTTAGGGCCTTTCTTGGTGATTTTAGGCATCTTGTCCGTAAGGGGAAGGCTGAACCCTGTCTGCTCCTGGATATAGGTCTGGAGGAAGCGTACATTCTGCTGCATCTGTTCATCGGTGCTGGTACAGACAACAAGGCAGGAGGCGTCGAGCAGGAAAGGGTCATCCTTGGCCATGTGTATATCCTTGGGCAGAGGTACTACCTGATAGTCAACCCCAGCCACTGCTGGGCTGAAGAACAGACAGGAAAGAATCAACAAGCAATAATTCTTCATAAGTTATTATGGTTTTTAAAGGTTAATAATCAATCACGGCCTTGAATTTCTGCTGTCCGCTGAACTCGCAGCGTACTTCGCAGGAACTGTTGGGTTCCAGGCTGATATAGTTGTCGCTGAAGGTGACACCGTCAATGAGCCTGCCCTTTGGTGTGCGAAGTGACAGGTGGAGCAAATAGGCCACTTGATCGGTGGGGTTTGTGACGGTGAGCGTGACATAGGTTTTTCCGTCTGCCGTCTGGTGGGTCTCGCTGATGCGACAGTCCTTCGTGCGGCTTGCCCCAATGGCCTTGTGATCGGCCTGATGGAGCAACGGGGTGTCGTACCAGGTAGAATGGTTCCAGTCGAATCTGTCGCTGTCGGCCGAAAGAGCATAGACGTTTGAAGAGTGGGTTCCTTCTATCTCCAGGAACAAATAGCCGTTAGTTTCGCTAAGGGGCTTCAGCTGGAACACATCAGCATGACCGTTGGCGGGAATGGTCAGTTGTTTCTCCTGCTTTTCCAGCAGCTGTCCGCTGATGCCGTAGACTTTCATCCTTGCCCTCACGGTGACAGAATCGAGCCGGCTGTTCACTGCCCGCACGTGGCGATCGAGGTAGTTATAGACCAACTGCAGAGGCTCGCAGGCTTTCTTCACCGCATAGAAAGCAGCCGTGGGACGCAGGTAGTAATCGTAAAGTTGCCAATAGAGGGCTGGACGGGCACTGTTGAGCATCCATTGTATGAGTCCAGTGGCCTTGGGCGAATTGTAGCGAAAGGCTTCGAACATGGCGCGTGTGCCATCGTAGCCTACCATGGAAGCTTTGCGCAGATAGTCATCGAAGCTTACGGCCTCGCCATAACGGGCTGCTATGGTCTGGCTAAGCACGTTCAGATTGTTGAATGCCGAGGTTGAGGACGTGCAATGGTAGTTCCACACAGAATCCATGGGCCAACAGTCACGGCCAATCATCTGCTCTATAGACTCCCTGACAGGCAACTGTGCGCCTGTACAGGTTTCCGTGTTAAAGCCAAAGGCTCCACCGGGGGCCTCGGCATAATACCAGTAGGCAGGTGCCACATATTCATAGGGTCCTTCCATCTTGGCTCCAGACGCACCCGTGAGGTCGCTCTCCAGTCCTTTGGCTGAGATGATCTGCGGACGGTCGTCAATGGTTCGTTGTATCTTCAGGTACTCATGTTCCAAGTCGGGCACAGGCAGGCGGTCGCTGCCTGTGAACCAGGCAATGATGGAAGGGTGATGACGCAGATAGCGCAGCTGGTCGGCAAACTGCCGGGACACGAGCTTGATGTCATCGGCGGAAGTGATGCCACCGAAGTGCGGGTCCACAGGTTTGCCTAAGTACTCCTCCCACTCCCACTGACAGCTCCAACCGGCCAGGAGCATGATGCCCTTCTCGTCACACAGGTCGTAGAGTGCCTGGGAATTGCCCCAGAAACCTTCCAGACGTACCGTATTGAGGTTCATCTGACGCACCAGCTCCAGCTGTTGTGCATAGCGTTGAGGAGTGTCACGAAGGAAGATGTCGTCAGTCCATCCTGCTCCCAACAGCTGTATACGTTTTCCGTTGAGGGTAAAGGCACGGTAGCCGTCGTTAGTGATGAAGCTGCCGACCTCGCGGATGCCAAACCTGACAGACGCCTCATCTGACAGCGAATGGTCCTGGCTTGCCTCTAAGCGAAGGGTATAGAGTTCGGGCTTACCCAAGGTGTAGCACCACCATAGCCTTGGGTTCCTAACATGAAGTGCAGGATGATTACCAGCATCGATGTGCAGCGTCTTCGCCTCATAAGGTTTCAGCGAATAAGGCACCGAGAAGCGTTTCCCCTCCAGCTCACCTGTCAGCTGTCCACTGGATGGTTGTGCGCTGAGGTTCCTGATGCCGGTCTCTACTGTGAGCCAAGCCTCGTCCAAGGTCTGTAGGTTCAAGCGCGTCTTGACGGTGGGATGGCTGATCACGACAGCACCCGTACGCTTCACGCTGACAGGTCGCCAGATGCCCATATTCTGATCGGCAGGCCACGGATTCCAGTCTACAAAACCAATATTCGGATCGCCAGGCTGTGCGGCAAACACCTCCACCGTCAGCGTGTTCTGCTCACGGGCCTGCCGGGTGACATCTATCTCATAGGTACGGAAAGGGCCTCTCACGGTGTCGCGTGATGCCACGAGCGTTCCGTTCAGACGGATGTTCGCACTATAGCCTATTCCCTCAAAAACTATTGAGACATGCTCCTGGGCACTCAGCCCTTCAAGGGCGAAATCGCGTTCGTAGATCCAAGGTACACGGAAACGTGAGGCATCAACGTGCTTGTAGTTCATTCCCTCCAGAATATCAGGATATTCGCAGCGGGATCCTCGCTGGGTGGTAAGCACGCCCATCACGGTAGAAGGGACAGTGGCTTCATACCATGTGCCATCGGTAACAACCGACGACCGGCAGCGCCAATTGTCGGCGAGTGGGATGATTCGGCTTTGGGCTTTCAGTGGCTGATGCATCAGCAGCATGGACATAAAGAGCAAATGCTGGAACAGCATCAGCTGGACGGTTGATGTAGTCGGTCTTTTCAATAGCATAGTCAGTATGTTTTGGAGGGGGGTGCCCCTGGGACTATTGCAGATAGTCCAGCTGCTTCTTCAGGGCCTGCAGCTCATCGCGTACTCCAATAAGACGAGACAACACTTCGGCTGTGCGTTCAGATCCGTCAGGGTTGGCATTGATCATCTTCTTGGCGGCAGCCAGCTTGAAGCCGCGTACCTTCACCAAGTTGTGAATCAGCCTGATGGTGTCAATATCTTTCTCCTGATACTGGCGCACCTTGGCTGGGCCGCTGGTTTTGGGCTTCAGCATCGGGAACTCCGTCTCCCAGTAACGCAGCGTACTCTCGTTGAGTTCGAACATTTTTGCAACTTCCTTGATGGAGTAGTAAAGCTTTTGAGGTTTGTATTCATTCAGTGCCATGGCATATCGTTTATCGTTTCGTCTGCAAAGGTACGAATAAGTCAGAACAATACAAAACAAAAAAGATGTTTTTTTGGTTTTATTGTCAAACGGAAGCAACGGCAAAGGGAGTGCATAGTTCATAGTTCATAGTTCATAGTTCATAGTGCTTAGTTCATAGTGCATAGTTCATAGTGCATAGTTCATAGTTCATAGTTCATAGTTCATAGTGCATAGTTCATAGTTCTTGCAAGCGACCAGAGGTCGAGCGCATAGTTTATCCTTATTTGCCCTCGAAGGCAATAGAATGGTATTAAATCCGTTATTCTTATATGGAAAAGACACCCGACAACAGCCAACAATGCCATATCAGGGAGAAAACTGAAAAAATATTTGCCTTTTTTGTGAACGGTTTGCCTTTTGCGGTGTATGCAGTAATGTAAAACCCATAAGCGACAAAACGATGAGAACGACATTCATGGCAATCCTACTCCTGGCCGCTGCACTCCTGAACACGAGTGCGCAAGACCTGCCTACCAGTGCTGCCGAATACGAGATGCAAATAGTCAGCTCGTATGCTGACAGGGACTTGAAGAAGCTCGACAAACTGCTGAGTGGGTACTATAAAAGCGGACTATACCCCGTGGATGTGCTGATGTACAACTACAACGAACTGCAGGGCATGGAGGATTGGGGAGTCATCGTCATGTCATCGGCAGAAAGCCTGATTGGAAAGCTCATGCTCCAGCGGGTGCTCAACGTGCATCGTGACAAGGTGGTTGTATGCACAGAACTGGGAGGCCTTGACTCGCTTACCTGCGAGAGACTTGACATTCCTATGCCCCCGACGACGTGGAAGCCCGAAGAGACGTATGAGCAGACAATCAGATGGGTGGCCGGACACGCAGGGCGAAACGTCTATTTCCCCTTCACCGACTCCCCGCTCTTCAAAGAGTTTCCCGACGCCATGAAGGAACGCATCTATAACGAAGGACTGACCATGCGCTACTCGGCCACGCCCTACGACAATATAGCCGTCAAGATACGCAACCTTGAAGAACGTTACCTGACAGACTACCTGAAGCTGTCGCTCCAGCCCTACAACGAGAAAAAAGACCATCGGCTATACAGGCGATTCACACCAGGTATGCTCGCACTCAACTACTCAGCCATCTACATGGACATGCTGCCATATTACCGTGAGCACAGACCCGACAGGGTGGAATGGCTGCAAGGGCTCAATAGCGCCTGCCAACACCACTACAGCAACATCTCGATGAACAGGTTATTTAACACCGAGTAATCATGGCACTGTTCCACCTACATAAAAGAAACAGGACCGACGAGGAGTTGATGGCGCAGGTGAAAGGCGGCAGCAGCAGCGCTTTCGATGAACTCTACCGGCGCTATGCCCGAAAGCTCAACGGATTCTTCTTCTGCCAGCTGGGAGGCGACCCCGAACAGGCTGCAGATGCCGTGCAAGACGTGATGCTTCACCTCTATGAGGCACGCTCACGCTACAAGACGGGAGAAAACGTCGCCACCTGGATCTTCACCATGGCATACAACCTCTGCAAGAACCAATACCGCCATCTGGCACACGAACAGAACTATCTGGCACAACTCGATGCGGAACCCGTCACAGAGAGCCAGGTGGAAGTGCAGATAGACAGACAGCGACTCGAGGAAGCCCTCGGAGAAGTGCTCGCCTCGCTCTCACCACCTCTGCGCATGCTCTTCTCGCTGAGATATGAGGAAGACCTCACAGTGCCACAAATCGCGAAAATCCAGGAGCTGCCCGAGGGAACGGTCAAGAGCCGGTTGCACAAGACAATGAACATCATCCGAAATAAATTAAAAGAATATGAAAATAAGTAATGAAGATATCATCTCGGCAGCCAAGACGCTGAGGACAAGACAGGAGAATGAACTCAGGACTCCTGAGAACCCGCTGAAAGCCAAGCGCAGCAAGACGGGGTGGATAGCGGCAGCCGCCTGTACGGCAGGATTCATTCTCGGCTTCGGCGTTCATCCCTCAACAGTACCCTCCACCGATAGCGATGCACAACGGGCTCAGCTCGACTCACTTAGGCAAGAGGTGCTTCTGGTCAGGAATACGCAGCCGCAGGTGGTGAAAGAAACAATCCACGACACCATCTTCACGACAAAGGTCCTCACCCGCGAAATAGTCAGGGAAGTTCCCGTCGTGGCAAAGAACGAACAGGCAACAGACAACAATTCAAACAGCATTATTAACGAACAGGGCCAGTCAGCGACAGTAGGATGTTCCATGATGTGCGACAACATCAGCTACGACCTGATTGCCTCAAAAAACTAAAGAAAAAAAATGAAAAGAACATTATTGACAGCAGCCATCCTGCTCACCGCACTGATGGCACAGGCACAGAACAGCGTGAAAATCAGCCCCGTCCTGAAAGTGGGAATGCAGAAAACCTATAGCATAAAGAGTGAAGCCATGAGTCCTGGCACAGCTGCAGCAGACGTTTCGGGAGAGTTAACCTGCAAGGTGGTTGGAAAGACTGCCAACGGCTATCAGATTGACATGAAGTCGAAGGCAGACAAGATTGATGCCACCCAGATGTTACAGAATCTGACATCGGCTGACATCATGCAACTGCTCAACTCGATGAACGTTGAGATGCTCACCGACAAGGATGGTGCGCTTACCGGTATCAAGAACGCAAAGGAGCTGATGGGAAAATGCAACGCTCTCATCGATTCCACGTTCAATGTCATCCTCAACCAGAGCCCTGAAATGAAAGACAACGAAATGATGAAGAGCACCATGCAGAAAGCCACTGAAACCTTGAAAGAAATGTTCAACGACAACTATCTGCTTGAGTCGTTCACCCAGACACCCGGCGTCACCAGCCTCAACGGAAAGACCATCACTGACGGAATGGTGGAAGACGGCAACTTCGGTCAAATCTTCAATACGAAGACCACCTATTCAGTTCTAAACGGCGGCAAGACCATCGCACTGGACACCAAAGCCGACGTTGACATGAAAACCATGAAAGACTACGTGCTCAAGATGATGAAAAGCATGATGCCGGAGTCGGTGGCCAAGGAGACCAATCCAGAACAGCTGAGCGCCATGATTGACACCATGATCTCTTCTGGGAACTTCAAGATGGACATGAACAGGAAGGCTACCTATGACATCGGCGATGACGGCTGGGTGAAGAAACTCATTATGGAGATGGAGTTCAATTCGCCCACCCAGGCAACAAAGATGCGCCAGGTGACCACGTTGAAAGACTGATGAGAATGAAACCCTTTTTGACCTCGATATGCCCATGATACTCATTCTGCGCCCACTGGAATGGTTCGGTATCGTGGGAGCAGAACTAAAGCGAGTGAGTTCCCTCAGCCAGTATATGATGGTGGAGGGAACTGTCATCAGCGATCATATAGGTGCCGATCAGAAGGACTTGCACGAGCTGGCCATGCTCTGCGAACAGCTGCGTCCTGCCAGCCTCTATGCCAAATATGCCAATCAGAAGGTATTCCGGCACGAGAAAGACTTCTGGGCAACGAAAGACACGACTGTCAGGTCGCATGTGAAACGGATGGCAGACAAGTCTGTCATCAAGGCTGTCGGTCTGGCCGACCTGCTGGACATACCTATTCTCTACTGCGATGACAAGAAAACGCCCTTACGCATTTCCGAACAATTGAAGCTGGAAAGTGGCAGAGAGGTGACACCCGTCATGAACTTCCACCGCCACAGCGAGGGCACTACCTACCAGCTACAGCTCCGTATTGACGGGAGTCTGGTGGAAAAGCCCTCTGAGCATCATCTCATTGTGCTTACCCACGAACCCGGTATGTTCGTGATTGACAGGTGTATCTGTTTCCTATGCAACGGCTTCAGCGGAAAGCTGCTGTTGCCTTTTACAGGAAAACAGCAAGTAGAGATTCCCAGGAAGATGGAAAACGACTACTTCCACCGCTTCATCATGAAACATGTGGCACAGGCGGAGGTCAACGCCGAAGGGTTCGACATCACGGACATCAGCATCCAGCCACGTGCTTGCCTGACGGCAGAGACTGCCATCAACGGAAGTCACTTACTGATACTACGGTTCAGATATGGCAACTTGGAATACACACCTGATGCCATGTCCAGCGGTAAGGTCATGCTGACTGAGGAGCAGGGCAGCTTCAGATTTGTACGGCAACTGCGCAACAAGGACATAGAACGTCAACTGACTGAATGCTTGAAAGAGTTCCTGCCCAAGCAACCAAGCAGTTCCAACCTGACGGAGGGAACAAATATGATCAAATTCCCGTCACTTGGAAAGATGATAGAATGGTTGCGCGAATATGCCCCAAGACTGAAAGAACTGGGATTCGACGTTGTGCAGCCCTCTGAACACATCTATTATATAGGTCCGCTGAACGTAGAGCAGAGCGACACCTGGAACGGAGACTGGTTACAGACCGACGTAACGGTGATTGTAGAAGGCGACGGCAAGAACCAGCCGTCCGGGCAGTTGCGCATTCCCTTCCTCGACCTTCGCGACACCATATTAAGAGGTGAACAGGAGTATATGTTGCCTACTGGCGAGTTGCTGTTGATTCCACAAGAGTGGCTGAAACGCTACTCTGACCTGCTGCTGATAGGGATGAAGAAAGGCCAGGGTTTTCAACGACATAGAAGTCAGCTGCAAAAAGAAGAAGCTATTGACACACTTCAGGACAAGGGAGACACACTGCATGACTATTCTGCACCGCCCCCTCCCTCCTTACTCCGTGCCTCTCTACGCCCCTATCAGCAGACGGGGTTCCAATGGCTATGGAAGAACTTCGTGGCGCAGACAGGCTGCTGTCTGTCGGACGAGATGGGACTTGGCAAGACCCTGCAAACCATCGCACTCCTGTTACGTTACAAGGAGGTGGCCAAGCCTGGGCCGACAGCCCTCCAGCCTCTGCCGGGAATGCTCTTCTCTGACGACGAGATGCGGGGAAGCACCCAGGAGGCATGTACAGAAGGATCATTCCATCTGCCCTATTACACCTCGCTTGTAGTAGCGCCTGCCTCAGTAGTTCATAACTGGCGTAATGAATTGTCACGCTTCGCCCCCTCGCTTACGGTACTGACCTATACCGGCAACACCGCCCAAAGGAAGGACAAACGACTGGCAATCATGCGATGGGACATAGTGATCACTACCTACCGCACCTTGCTCAACGACATCGAACAGCTATCCAAGAATGAGTTCGGCATCATTGTGTTCGACGAGAGCCAAGCATTCAAGACCCCCACGTCGCTGATTCACCAGGCTGTCTGCCGGCTTCGTTCCTTACACTGTCTGGCACTCAGTGGTACGCCTGTAGAAAACAACCTGCAAGAGCTGTGGAGTCTGATGAACGTACTGAGTCCTCATCTGCTGGGTAGTGCACGGTCATTCCAGAACACCTTCATCAACCCTATAGCCAAACAGATGGAAGACAGCCGACGCGAACTGCTACGCCGTCTGATAGCCCCCTACTTCCTGAAACGTACCAAGGAAGAAGTGCTTGAAGACCTGCCAGAACGTCAGGATGAAATCATCGTCTGTCCGATGACCCATGAACAGGCAAGCCGCTATTCCGAGGAACTGTCGAAGGCCAGGAACGAATGGCTCGACCCACATGCCAATAGCAACAACAAGCAGATCCATATACTCGCTGCGCTGCAGCGACTGCGCCAAATAGCTAACGGTGAAGGAAAGCTCAACGTGGTCTTCGACCATTTGGAGAACCTGCGGCAAACCCAGCACAAAGTGCTCATCTTCAGTGAATATGTCACACTGCTGCAGCGTGTGGCCACCGGGATGACAAGCAGGGGCTGGACGTACGCCATGTTAACCGGACAGACCAAGCAACGTGAAGAGGTGATAGCACGTTTCCAAGTCCTGTCGCAGCGAGAGCAGATACAAACGAGCTTGAACACTGCCGAGTCGCGACAGGACTCGACCCAAGGTCAACAGTCGGCCGACTGCCAGTTCTTTCTCATCTCGCTGAAGGCTGGAGGGGTCGGACTGAATCTGACGGCTGCCGACTATGTGTTCCTGCTCGACCCATGGTGGAACCATGCTGCCGAAGAGCAGGCTATTGCCCGTGCCCACCGCATCGGTCAGAAACGCTCTATATTCGTCTATCGCTTCGTCTCATCCGGTACACTTGAAGAGCAGATTCTCACACTTCAAGACCGCAAGCAGTCGCTCATTGACAGTGTCATGCCATTTATATGCAACCCCAGCTGATGCTCATGGTATATCCATAAGCAGGACACACTATCAGTACCCCCCCCCCGACATGCCTACAATGGCATGCTGGGTTTCATCACGTCATGACCCTTCACGGTCTTCTGCCTGGAGAGGCTGAAAGGTGCTGTGACGCGGATATCCTCTACACTGGCTCCGAAGCCGATGGTATATTTGCCGGCAGCGGTCTCCCAGGCCTGAGTGGTCTCGTTATAGGAAGCCATATCGCGGAGCGATAGTCTCATGGTAAGTGTCTCACTCTGTTTGGGCTGGAGTTCACGCGTCTTGGCAAACGCCTTCAGCTCGCGGGCAGGCTTCTCCAGTCCGCCAGCGGGAGCACTGACATAAAGTTCTACGACCTCTTTTCCTGCACGGTTGCCTGTATTGGTGACGGTGACAGACGCTGTAAGGCCATCCTTGGTGGCTTTCACCACTGGCCTGCTATAAGAGAACGTGGTATAACTCAGACCGAAACCGAATGGATAAGACACCGGTTCATTGGCGGTGGTGAAGTGACGATAACCCACATTGATGCCTTCTATGTGCTTGGTGTAATCTTGAAATTCCACCTTGTCGTTACCACGTCTTCGACCAAACGTATTAGCGGCAGGACGGACATTGGGATAACTGGCACTCGACGGGAGGTCGATGAGATTGTTGGGCCATGTCATAGTGAGTTTGCCGGAAGGATAAGCCTTGCCAGTCAGTACATCGGCCACCGAATAGCCGCCCTCTTGTCCTGGCTGCCAGGCAAGGAGGATGGCATCGGGCATCGACTTCCATGAGGCAGTCTCAATGACATTACCCATATTGAGCACTACGACAACAGGCTTGCCGGCCAAGTGAAAGGCGTTGCAAACGTCCGTGATGAGCTGGCGTTCAACGTCATTGAGGGTGAAGTCACCGTCCTCCTTACGGTCAGAGCCTTCGCCAGCCTGACGACCCAAGGTAATGATGGCAAGGTCGGACTCCTGAGCCTGGGCATTGATGATGGCACGGCTGACGGCCATCTCCGGCAACAGAGGCTTGCCCCAGAACCAGCCGCCCCGGGCAGAAGCCGCGGCTGTGAGGTTCTGCTGGTAAGTCTGATAACTCCTGTAGACGTCGGCAAGTTTCTTGTTCACCTTCAGTCCCGATTCAGTGAGCCCTTGCATCAGGTCAATGGTATAGGCTTTGTTCACATCGCCAGAGCCGGTGCCGCCGGCAATGAAGTCGTATGACGTGACACCGAAGACCGAGATGGTCTTCGAGCCATCCATCGGCAACGTCTGCCCTTCGTTCTTCAGAAGTACCATTCCCTCAGTAGCGCTGCGGCGTGTTACGTCAGCATGGGCCTTCAGGTCTGGCTTGTTAGAGTATTTGTAGGCACGGAAAGCGGGTGTCTTGACGAGATACTGCAAAATGCGCTTGACGCAGATGTCAAGGTCGGACTCTTTCAAGACACCGCTCTTCACCTTGTCAATAATATCCTTGATCTGAGACTCGTTGCCTGGTTCCATCAGGTCGTTGCCTGCCTGAATCTGAGCAGCAGTATTGCGCAGGCCTGTCCAGTCGGTCATGACGATGCCGTTGAACCCCCATTCATCGCGCAGAATGGTGGTGAGCAGTTCACCGTTCTCCTGAGTGAAGGGTCCGTTGAGGCGGTTATAGGACGACATCACCGTCCAGGGAGCAGCCTCACGCACGGCAATCTCAAAGCCTTTCAGGTAAATCTCGCGCAGGGCACGCTGTGACATCACCTCGTCAACGCCCATGCGATTGGTCTCCTGAGAGTTACCGGCAAAATGCTTGACAGAGGTTCCCACACCCTGACTCTGCACTCCACGGACGTAGGCCGCAGCAATCTTTCCCGTCACAAGTGGGTCTTCGGAATAATACTCGAAGTTACGGCCGCAAAGCGGTGAACGGTGAATGTTCATGCCGGGAGCGAGCAATACGTCGCAACCATATTCCAAAACCTCGTTACCTATGCACTTTCCCACCTCCTCAACGAGTTGGGTGTTCCAAGTACAGGCGAGCGCAGTACCCACTGGGAACCCTGTGCAGAAATAGGTATTGGTGTCGTTGTCGCGTCTGGGACTGATTCTTACACCTGCAGGACCGTCAGTGAGAACCGTAGAGGGAATGCCAAGCCGGGGAATGGCCTGAGTGGCACCGGCAGCACCAGGCACACGTTGAGCATGCCCGCCAATCATACCATTGTCGCCTGCAGTTGATATCTGGCGGTTACCGCCTACGACGAGCATGGCTTTCTCCTCAAGCGTCATGGCTTTGAGAACTTCATCCACATTGTTTGCTTGTAGTTTCACTTGCGCAGTGATGGTACTGACACTCATAAAGAATAGAGCACAGATGTTTAGAATCGTTTTTTTCATAATAATGACATTTTGTTGGCAGTGCAAAGATATAAAAAGGTGTGCTATCCGCAAAGAAATACATACCTTTTTTATATAAGTTTAGTAGTTTCCTGTTAACCACACACGAATCTGCATTGATGATCATGACTCGACTTTCACAAATAAGAAACGGACTGAAAGGTCAAAAGCTTACAGCAGCTACCCCTTCAGGACGCACTTGCAAAAGTTGAATGATCATGACTGATTCTGGTGCTTTTTACACATTTCCCAGACTAGTACAAAAAAAAATCTCACAGAAAATGATGTTATTTCGATTCATTTCCTTACCTTTGCACATTGAAAAGTAGGTGACTATCGTGAAAGCTCCCCAATAGCTATAATGAACCTTACCTCGAGATATTTGTGTAACTTTTTTGCATCGGTATGAAAAAGATTGTCTATCGGATTGTATTGTTGTTCCTGCTGCTGGCAACAGGTGGTGTTGGCAGTTGGGCTAAAGAACAGTTGCCCCGGAAGCTCCAGGACCTTAGTGACGAAGTCTATCGTTACTATAGCTTGCGCAACACGGAATCCTTCTTTGACGCCGCAAGTCGGTTGAAGGATGCTACAGAGTTTTCCGACTTTAAAGAGACCTATTATCGTACCTGCAGCTACGAGGCCATCTATATGTTCGAGTATGTCGACCGCAAGAAGGGCGTACAACTGGCACATGACATTTATCATCATGCCAAATCGAACAACAGTAATGTCGGCACGTATTTCGCCACCTTCACCCTAGGCACCATCCGCGAACAGTCAGGCAATATGGGACTGGCTGAAAAGAGTTTCCTTCAGGCGCTGAAACTGAAGGAAAAGTACCTGCCCGAAGAGAGTGCTGCCCCTTGCTACTTAGGACTCTGCGAGGTTACGCTTCACAGGAAGGATTACGAGGAGGTGAAGGAGTATGCCCGCAAGGCGCTGAATGAGCCTGGCATCATGCCGATGAACCAGATTACTGCCTGGAGCTATAAGTGCCTGGCCCGTTACAACGAGGGTGACAGCCTCGGGTTTGAAAATGCCTATAAGGAACGTGCTCAGCTGATAGCCGAATATGGTGGCCAGGGAGGCTTGTTCGGAGAGCTCATCAACGTCTATCTGGCCAAGAACCGCAAGCAGTGGCAGCTGGCCCTTGAACGTACGGAAAAACTAGTACACATGCAGAACAAATGTGCACAGAAGGCTTCCATCTACGAACACATGGGAAACTGGAAAGAGGCTCTCTATTGGCAGAAACAAACGCGTGCGGTCATTGACTCCATCCAGTCATCAGAGGCGCGCTCCCAGATGAACGAGTTCGACACCGAACTGTCCATTACATACGCTGAAAACGAGGTAAAGGAACAAGAGCTGGCCAAAGAGCATCTGCTGCTTTACGGAGGTGGTGTCATCGCACTAATCGTCATCGGATTCATGGCCATTATAGGTATTCGCAGATCCAAGCACATAAAACGCCTGCAGAGCATACACCGCAAGCTGCAGGATGCCTACGACCAGCTGGAGGTGACCACCCAGGCCAAGGAGCGCATAGAGAGCGAGCTGCGCATAGCACGCGAGATACAGAAACGCATGCTGCCGCATGTATTCCCCAAACGCAGGGATGTCGACATCTATGCCATGATGACCCCTGCCAAAGAGGTCGGTGGCGACCTTTACGGCTATGCCCTGATTGGCGACCTGCTCTATTTCTGTGTGGGCGATGTGAGTGGCAAGGGTGTGCCCGCAGCCCTCTACATGGCCGAGGTGACACGTATGTTCCGCACATTGGTGGACGGCCGTCTGGCACCCAACGACATTGCCACGCGACTCAATCATGCACTGGTGGAGGACAACGACCAGGGCATGTTTGTCACCATGTTCATCGGACTCATCGACCTCAAGACGGCCGAGATGAACTTCTGTAATGCCGGTCACAATCCCCCCCTGCTCAATGGCGAGTTCATGAAGATAGAGTCCAACGCTCCTCTTGGACTGTGGTCGGAAATAAAGTTTGAAGGCGAGAAGGTGGACAACATGCACGGAAAGACGCTTTTCGTCTATACCGATGGCATCAACGAAGCAGAGAACATCCATAAGGAACAGTTTGGTGACGAGCGTCTGAAATCCTTGTTACAGAAAGACTGGGGCGATGCCCGCCAGACATCAGAGACCATTCACAAGGCCGTAGAAGACTTCGTTGGCGAAGCAGAACCCAGCGATGACCTTACGAAGATGTGTATCAAGATGAAGTAGCACCCTGAAACGGGGCTTGGCATTTTTTTAATCCTATCTGAGTAATTCGTCGTACAGTTCGGCCAACTGCCTTGCGGCAGCCATGTCATCATAACGTTCATAGGCTAATGCCAATGCATGTCTTTGACATTGTTTATATCGCTGTTCGTCTGTCAGCATCTCTTCCAAAGCATCAGCCAGGTGTTGAGCGTCATTAGGCTCATAAATCAGACCGCCATCCCCGACTATCTCGGCAAACGAGCCTGTATTGGGTTCAACGGCAGGCCTTCCTGCAGCAAAGGCCTCGCAAAGATACAGCCCTACCCCCTCCTGAAAACGCAGCGGCACGGAAAGAACCGTTATCTTGCGGTAGAAACCGGCATGTTCGTCCATGTCGTAAGTATCTTCTATGACTACATCATCGGCGTATGGTTTCAAGGTGCGTTTCACCTGCTTCACAAGTTTCCTGTCAGGGCTCATGTATCCCCCGCCAATGCGTAGCTTGAGGTTGGGAACCGTGCCACGTTGTTTCAGCAGCACGAAGGCATCAGCCAGGATGTCCAGCCCGTCGAGTTCATTCATGCGGTAGAAGAAGCCGATGGTTGGGTCAGCAGGATATTCTTCGGACTGGTACTTGGTCACATCGACGCCAGGATATATCACATTCACATGTCCTAACTGCGGCAGTCTGACATTTACAATCTGCTGATAGTAATAACTGGTGGTGATGAACCGATCCACATACTTGGCATTTGCCAAAACGCCTTGCCAGGCTTTTTCCGCAAACTCGCTCTTCAGACTGTCAATCCACACCTCTTCGTCTTGCAAGGAGCAGACAATGGGAATATTCGTTTCTTTCTTTAGCTCTTTAGCGATGCCAAGCAACAACGACGAGGATAGCTGTATCACATCGGGCTTCTCAGCCTGTCTCACCCATTCAGTCAATTGCCTTACATTCTCCTCAAATGCCACCCCCTCGCCTTCTATCATGCTGAGTGTCATACCCTCCATGCCCTCAGCAGAGGTTGTGCCAGACAACGAGGAGGCCATATCGAGCAAAACGTCAGACCCCAACATGCGTTTCATCCACGATGGCATCCTGCGATTACAGAATATTTTCTGTTCCAAAAAGTAAGTGGTGGCAGGGAAGAACAACGGCACATCGCCTTGAAACGAGGCTTGTTTCAGAGGCAGATACAGGGGCATGATGACCACGTCGTGACCAGCCTTCCGCAGCGCCGATGCCTGCAGGCTGTCACGGAAACAGTTGCCGCAATAGAACGAATCCCCCGATCCTGGTAGTATAAAAAGTATTTTCATTCCGTCTGTCTTTCTTTATTCCTACATTTAGTAATCGTCAAATGTAATCTCAGCTACTATATTCCTCTATATTCCGACGGTAGCACACCGAACATCTTCTTGAACTGGCTGGAGAAGTTGCGGGGAGTAGAGAAGCCGACGCGGACGGAAACTTCATTGATGGAGAGGCTCGGATTGTCGGCGAGCAGTTGGGCAGCACGCTTCAGCCGTACGTTACGAATGAAGTCGGCGGGCGAGATGCCAAGCATGTTGCGCAGTTTGCCATAGAGGTTGGTACGACTCAGGGCCACGTCTGTGGCCAGCTGATCCACGCAATAGTCCTCGTCGGAGATATGCGCTTCGATGGCTTTCAGCAGTTTGGCAACCAACGCTTCCTCCTCGGGGTTCACACCAATCTTCTTCGGGTCAATGTTTGTGTTGTCGGCAAACTGGTGGCGGGCATCTTCGCGCATCTCAAAAAGTTCGTTCACACGGTTGTCGTTTTCACGCACCAAGGCCGCCTTCTTTTTCTTTAGATATAGTGTAAGGGAAAAAACGACAAAAGCACAAAGCAAAAGAGCATACAGGGTTTTCGCCCACCACGTCAGCCAGAACGGGGGACGGACGGATAGTTGCACGCTCAGGGATTCACTCCACTCGCCATCTGCTGAGGCGGCCTGTGCTTCAAAGATATACTCCCCTGGCGGAAGGGCTTTGTAATCGGCTTCGGCAAGACCGATGGTTTCGCCGACAACGTGCCATTCATCCTCAAGTCCACACAAGCGGTAGCGGTAGCGGGTGTGCGAGGGATGGGCATAGTCGAGGGAAGAGAACTGGAAGGTAAGATAGTTTTTGTTATATGGGAGTGTTAATCCTACGTCTTGTGCACAGATCTCATCGTGACCGTTTACTTGTAGAAGAGTGAGTACGGGAGCTTGCGGATTAGCATCGTCTCTCAACCATTCCGGACGGAACACCGTTGCTGCCGAGCTGTGATGAACAAACACCAGACGACCGTCATCCGTCAGACAGGCAGCACGATCCATCATGGAAACAGCCGGGATGCCGTCGTTCTCTCCATAATTGACTACAGTGGGTGTAATCCTTGAAATGCCGCAAGCTGTACCTGCCCAGATATTTCCTTGGGCATCCATCACCAAACTACGGATACAGTTGTTGGCAAGTCCTGTGACACGTTCTGTTTCTTCCATGTGGCTCTTAAACAGTCCATTCTGTGTTCCCACCCATAAGTTTCCTTTTGTATCACGCAAGATACAGTTATACTTGTCGGAGTATTCCCCAATGAATTCTACGGGTTTGAAAGCAGCCAGCGTGTCGGCTTTGGTGTCAAGCAGACAAGCACCGTTCTGTGTATAGAGTAACACCCACGGTTCATCCAATGCACAGGCTCCTACGATGTTTCGATAGCCATTTAACTGGGGCAGACGCTCGTTGAGAGGGTCGAAGCGGTTTACGTCAGGCAGGAAATAGCCTATCCTGTTAAGGCCACGCTTCTGCAACAGCCGTCCGTCACCAAGCCTGACGTTTAATGCTGCTGCCCCTCGGGCAATTCCTATCAAGGGATTATCTTCAAGTATTTCCGCCATCTGCCGTTGAGGCGGTGTGTATATAATGCCGTTTCCCAGCGTCCCCGTCCAAGTGCCGCCTTGCCAGTCGCAGACGGTTTCTGGTGAAAACTTAAGCTCGGCTATGCCGCTTGGATCGTCCATGAATGCCCCTAAAGAGCGAAGCCGTCCTTCTATGTCATAGCGGAATGACCGTGAGCGCATGTCGAAGAGGTAAATGCGGTAGAAGTCGCGCAACCACAGCAGCGAGTCGCCCTGCCACTGATGGCCATAGCCCGCCGAGTCGGCATAGTGCTCCAGCATGTACGTCTTCCGTCGGTCGCAGGGTACAACGGTAAAGCCCGCCCCATTGCTGATGCAGAACACACCCTCGCAGTTCACCAGCATCTGGTGGTTGGGTAGCGCGATGATCTGCCGCACCTCGCCCGTGGGCAATCCGTCCAGAACGCCCCATTGCCGTTTCTGGGCGTCCATTGTCGCCCAGCAAAGCACCATACTTATTGCCAACAGTACCTTTATTCTCCTATCCATTACATCTTTTTGACGATTCTTCTATAGCTAACCTCTGCAAGGTGTTATAAAACGTCTCTGCCTTCGGTCTGCCGATGTCTGCTGCAAAGGTACAGTTTTTTATCAAGAAAACTACCTGGAACGTGCAAATTATATGTCTGAAACGTGCTTTTTCAGTCATTTGTACGCCAGCGACAGCGTGATTAGGACGAAAGAGACATGTGTGTATGCGCTAAAATGTCTAATTTTGCAACAGCACTCCCGCCACAGGTCTCTCTTCCTTTCACCATAAACCCAAGCAAACTGGATGGACGTTGACTGTTCGGAATCATCAAAATAACAATATCCAATGAAATATTTACTAACTTTACTCTTTTCGGTTTTCGTGTGCGCCGTTCAAGCACAGATGACATATAAGATGGCTGGCCCCTACGAGGTAGTGGCACGTGATGGACAATACGCCTACACAAAAGGAGGCAGCGAACGTGACATGTGGACGGCATGGCAGTTGGCACAGAAGGGCGACAGCCAGTCGGCAGTGGAAATCATCAATGCCTACGCCACGACGCTCCAGCGGTTTGACGGACACGATGCGCCACTGTGTACTATTCAAGCCTACTGGCTGGTGAGGGCAATGATACTTGCAAAGGAACATCAAACTCCAGAATGGGTAGCAATGATTCGACGGGCTGTTCTGCCAGTATTGGAGCAGTTCGAGGCCGACAGCCCGTTTGCCAACGGCAACTGGGGAGCCATCGTAAACCGTTGCAGGATGGCGTGCGCCATCTTCTTGGAGGACAGCGCGCTCTGTCAAGCCAGCATTGACTATTACCTGAATGCCCGTGACAACGGAGCCTTGCCACGATATGTGGGCGAGACGGGCCAGTGTCAGGAGACGGGACGTGACCAGGCACATGTGCAATTAGGACTAGGAGCACTGTGCGACATCTGCGAAATGGCATGGACAAAGGGTAAAGACCTTTGGGGTGCACTCGACAATCGACTGATGAAAGGTCTTGAATATACCGCTCGCTACAACTTGGGCTACGACGTGCCTTTTGAGACGTGGCAGGACTGCACAGGTCTCTACTGCCAATGGACGGAGCCAGGAGCTATGCAGCGCGGACACATCCGCTGTATCTATGATGCGGCCTACGAGCACTATACGACGGTGAAAGGCCAGAAGATGCCATATACGAAGAAGCTCCTCGACCTGCAACAAAAGGCGAAGCGGCGAGGAGAGATCATTCAGAACATGGAGGCTGACCAGTTTGTTGTGAAAGGCTCCCTCTCTATAGAGGAGAACGGGGGGAGAGGCTTGCATCAAGTCTTTACTTTTCCCGCTCCTGAAGGTGCACCTCTGAAGCACGACTACGATGTGTTCGTTCGTCCGCGAAGTAGTCAGGAATGGACAAGGGTGGATACGTATATGGCGAGAGTAAACGCATCTGTGGGGAACAACAGACACAGGGTCTCGGAAATCAGCTATAGCATGTTTGACTTTACGGGCGATGTTGATGTGCGGGTGGTCAGCAAGCACAAGAAGTTCAAGGCTGCGAGCATAAGACCAGACTTTCGGGGTGTGACAGCCAACGTGCAAAATGACAGCACCGTTCAGTTCATGCTCTTCCAGCCAGAGAACGTGAGCGTGGAGTTCGACGGCAACATCACCAACAACCTGCTGCTCTTCACCTCAAAGCCTGTTGTCGCCAAAGATGATGCCGAGCGGCAGGCAAAGGCCAACGGGTGCGAGTTCTTGTACTTTGCTCCAGGCTTTTACAGCCAAGACACCATCAAGGTGGCTTCAAACACAACTGTCTATCTTGCACCCGGCTCCTACTTCACAGGTACCTTCGCCATCGAGGATGCCCACAATGTCAATATCTTTGGGCGCGGCATAGCTCGGCCGAAGAGCGGCTACGAAGGCTGTCATGTGCATCGCTCGAAGAATGTGCTCATCGACGGGCTGACGGTGAACACATGTCCCGTGGGCGGTTCAGACGGCGTGACCCTGCGCAATGTGAAGAGCATTTCCCATCCCGGTTGGGGCGATGGCTTGAACGTCTTCGCCTCTCAGAATGTGCTCTACGACCGCGTGTTCTGCCGCAACTCCGATGACTGCACCACTGCCTACGCCTCGCGCAAGGGTTTCTTCGGCGACTGCCGCAACGTGACCATGCGCAACTCCACACTCTGGGCCGACGTGGCACACCCCATTTTCATCGGAATCCACGGCAATGCAGAGCGTGGCGACACCATCGAGAACCTGCACTACGAAAACATCGACATACTCGGACAGGCAGAGCCGCAGGTGGATTATCAGGGCTGCCTGGCCATCAATTGTGGAGACAACAACCTCGTACGCAACGTCACCTTCGAGAACATCCGCATCGAGCAGATTGAACAAGGAAGCATAGCGCAGGTGAAGGTGGGCTACAATCAGAAATACTGCACAGCCCCTGGACGTGGCGTAGAAAATGTCACTTTCAGGAATATCCGCTATAAGGGCGAGCGGCCTTATCTTTCCATCATCAACGGCTACAACGATGAGCGCAAGGTGAAAGGTGTCACCTTCGAGAGCATCAAGATCAACGGCCGGCTGCTACACGACAAGATGGAAGGCAAGCCTGCATGGTATGCCACTGCCGACTATATCCCTATGTACGTGGGCAACCATGTGGAAAACGTTGTCTTCAGCAAGGACGGCCGAAGCACGCTCGTCAACCAGTCGCTGGCCTATTGTTCATCACAGGTAGATCGTGCCTTGGAACGCCTTCGACCCTACGACTTCACAATGATACCGAGAAACATCCTGAATGACGAACAGACATGGAACCTGCGCAAGGCCTCACCACAAGAATGGTGCTCGGGTTTCTGGCCAGGCATCTTGTGGATGGACTTTGCTTATAATAAGAGTGAGGCCATAGAAAAAGCAGCAAAAAGTTACACCGATGCCCTGCTGCCCGTAGTCGCTCAGCCCGTCTATGACCATGACCTCGGCTTTATCACCATCAATGCCCTGCTCAAAGGCTATGAAGTAAGTAAGGATAAACGCTACCGTGATGCTGCTCTCCTTGCCGCCGACTCCCTTGCCACACTCTTCAACCCTGCCGTGGGGACTTTCCTCAGTTGGCCCCGCCATATAAAGGATTATGGTGGTCATAACACCATCATAGACAACATGATGAACCTCGAGTTGCTCTTTTGGGCAGCTGAACACGGTGGTTCTCCACATCTGAAGGATATAGCCATCCGCCATGCCGAAACTACTATGAAGCACCATTTCCGTCCTGACGGATCCTGCTATCATGTGGCGGTATATGACCAGCAGACGGGCAAATTCCTACGCGGCCAGACCCATCAAGGTTATTCGGACAATTCCATGTGGAGCCGCGGACAGGCATGGGCCATCTATGGCTACACTATGGTCTATCGCTTCACAAAAGACAAACGTTTCCTCAATCATGCCCGGAAAGTTACTGACATCTATTTGAAACGCTTGAAAGAGAAAAGTGATGACTGCATACCTCGCTGGGATATGGACGCGACCGACAGCATAAAGGATGTTTCAGCAGCTTGCATCATAGCGTCCGCCTTGCTCGAACTGTCTGATTACATTTCAGCCGACCGGGCTACCACCTACCGCGACTTTGCCATCAAGACGATCAGCCAACTCAGCAGCAACCGCTATCAAAGCCGTGACAAGAACGTCTCTTTCCTTCTTCACTCCACTGGACATCATCCTGCCGGCACAGAAATCGATGCCAGCATCATCTACGCTGACTATTATTATTTGGAAGCTCTGTCAAGAATACATGGCAGTCTTCGTTAACTTATGAAATATACTCACAAAGGCGTCCATTTCATCACCGGCTGGCAGCCCTGGGGATAAGCAGTCATCATTGGCATTTCCCTTTCAAGCATTTCAACTCATGGATCACATTCAAATCGGCAGGCAACCATCTAACGTTATCAAGTTCATCCTCCGTCAGCCATTTCGCGGCTTCGTGCTCGTTCAGATGCAGCGACTCTGTCAGTAGCGAACAGATATAACAATGCATGGTCAGATGGAACTTGGGGTAGTCGTATTCCACCGTACAAAGGTACTCATCCACACTGATTTCTGTCGACAGTTCCTCACGTATCTCCCGTTTCAGCGCTTCCTCCGGTGTTTCACCTGCCTCCATTTTCCCGCCGGGGAATTCCCACCAATCTTTCCATTCACCGTATCCTCGCTGGGTTGCAAATATCTTATCGCTTTTGCGGATAACGGCTGCTACTACTTCTATCCTTTTCATGATATACCCTTCCTGGTCATATCCTTTGTGGTGCAGGTGGATGCAGTCTAGTAGAGGTTGTACTCTTTTGTCTTCAACCTTCATCTTGCCGTATTGGGGCAACTGTGCATTATAGCGGTCAGTGCTCCCGTTTGAAATCCTTTGCTCAAAATCATCTGGCACGAAAAACGAGGATCTGGTTCCCAAGTGGCAGTAATATTCACGCTCATAAATGGCGACGCCTGCCAAGTCCAAGTCTCCGAAATGGACGTATTGATTGGGTATGGACTGTAGCCATTTGATGAAATCTTTGTTTTGGTCTTGAGGATAACGGGACACGAAAAGTACGCGTCCAAACCTTGCAAAAAGATATTCCTGCAACGCAGCATAACGGAAGTTCTCTGCGTTCTCCACACCAACTACGACAACATCTCGAGGAATGGTGAAATGCTGATAGTCGGCAATAAACATGAAACTGCCTTCTGAGGGGAAAATCGTTATCTCTTGACCATTGAGTACAGCTGCAACAGGCTGGTAGCTATTCACAAGAAACCCCTGGAAAGTTCTACGAGAAAGGAACTTACTGTTGCCTGTGGCAGCGACCAAAGAGGCTCTGCTGACATCTTCGTCAGCAAAGGCACTCCGTGCTTGTTCCAGATTGCGGATGTCGAACTGACTGGCAACATACTCACGAAGAAGCGCTCCATCTGATGCTCTCAGGCTCTTGCGGCTACCGTGGGCTGTAGCCAGAAGGATGCCGTCTTCCTGCATCTGCTCAAACCATTTGCCCTTCAGACTGCTGGCAGGCAGAGCATCGCCATTGGCAAGGCGAATCAATTTTTCTATGAGTGCGACAGAATGCTTGGTGTTCATCATCGTTTTCTTCATCTTATCGTCAGCAGGGTTTTAACTACGGTGTTGCTTTTCTCGTCTTTGCTGAGAGAATAGGTGTACTTGTAGGCCTGAGCGTTGTAGGTGGTGGGCGACGAGTTGATCAGGTTGATGTTCCGGACATTGGCAAACTTCAAGATACCCTCTACATTGTTTGGATGCAGTTTGCCTATCTCGTCCATCATGCAGTGGAGCTTGAAATCTCCAAACTTACGGGAAATCTTCCGTTTGAAGACATTGATGAGCATGATATTCACCATTGCCTTCACCAGAATGTCTGTACCATCCGAGCCTACGTTGGACAGTTTCTCTACCCAGTTGGTGTCGTTGTCGTTCTCCTTGACCTTGAATTCCAGCTTGAAGGTATCAGCCAACGTTATCTGCTCGCGTTTCTGCTCTGCGTCCATCATTTCTATCAGTGTCATCAGGATTCTGACGGCCTGCTCGTTGGTACGGTTCAGATTGTCTTCATCCGTAAAGAGGTTCAGCTGTCCGATGTCAAAACCGTGCTCGTCGTCAAAATGCTTGATGTTCAGCAGTTGTTGCATCAAACGGTCGTTGCTCTCCACCGCCCTTAGCTCGATATCCTTGATCACACCGGCAAAATTGTTTTCACGGAAATCCCGGTTGATGTCAAGGATGGTTCTTTCTATGTCCGACTTATGCTGACTCAGATCACTGACATCCTTGGCTATACGTTTGATAATCGTGGCATATTGCCGGCTGGTGCGCACCCGGTATTGCTCAATCTTGTTGTTGCTGATAAACTCATTCAGTTCGGCAGCAAATTCCGTGTAGTCGGCATCGGTATTGAACTCCGTCCTGAAAAAGAACGTGTTCTGGGGCGAGAAATTACTTTTGAAGCGGATGACAGCTTCCTTGAAATCCTCAAACTTCCGTTGTTGAGACGCAATCTGGTCGCGCAGCTCTTCCAGTATGTCAGCCAACGGCTTGACTGTCTCCATCTCTCCTGCTGCATCGATGTCAGAAGGACAGGATGGGTTGCTCATGAAAGCCTGGACCTTCGAAATGGCCTCGGTCAGTTTTTCTTGTTCTTTTCTTAATGCCGACACCTCATCCGACAGATGTTTGATCTTCTCATCATACTGCTGTTTGCGCTTCAGGAATTTATCCTGTAGGTCGTCCATCTTCTGTCTAACCTGTTTGCGTTCCTCTTTTTTCTGCTGCTCATGGTCGAAATAATCCCGGATGTCGTTCTGCCATGAAATGAAGTCTGCCCGATGCTCGTCAATGTATTTCAGGTCTTCTGTAACCTTCTGAAGTTGGCGACGAATGTCTGCCAACTGGTCCACATCGACGCCGAGACCCTTCAACTCAGCATCCATCTGTGCCAGGAGTTCTGCTTTTCGCTGGATGGCAGCTTGTTCCTTATGTTTCAGCTCTGCGTTGACTGCCGCTTTTTGTTGGTCACAATTGCTCTTCAATTCTTTCTTCTGTTTGTTGCAAGAACTTTGAAGGGAAGCAATTTCTTTATCTCGCTGAGCAGTCAGGACGTCTTTCTGCTTGTCAAGCGTCTCTATCTCTTTACCGATTGCTCCAAGCTTCTTCTGAAGTTTCTCCAGCTCGTCTTCACGCCATTTCTTCAGATGCTCCTCCGTGGCTGTTTTCTCCTTCGTAAGGAGTTCTATACGATGAGGTATCTGGTTGTATTCTGCATCGATCGTCATTTTGTCAAGACGCAGTTGTTTTAACTGGATGTGAGGCTTACGTTCCAGTTCGGCAATGTCGGTCTCCAGTTGATGCTTTCGCAGAGCAATCCTTTTATTCAGTTCATCAACCTTCTGCTCCGACACCGCTTTCTGAGTTTTCACTTCATCGGGCGTTTTCACGGTTTTCTCTATATTGTCGGCATCAATCTTCACACCGTAGATACTGTCAGAAGAAGAAGCTGACATCTGAGGATTGAGAGAGGAGTTATAGAGCACGGCATCCTCATCCAATACTTTCCCGATATTGTCTTCCCATCCCGGTTTGTTCAAACTGAGCCATTCCATCAAAGAACCCTTCTGGCGGCTCAGCATGTCGTCAAGTTTTGCGATGTCGGCAGAAACAAGTCTGATGTCATTCTCTATGGCAGACACCTCTTTCTCACATGCAGTCTCCATTTCTTTGCGCTGCATAGCAACATCGTTGATGATGTGATCTATCTCCTTTTGCTTTTCGGTAGAATCCTTGTATAAAACCAGCAGTTTGTCGCCCCATCCTTTTATTTTCCGATCCTGTTCGTCCATCTCTTCTTTGTAGGGATTGGACTGCTTTATACGCTGTTCCTGGAGTTTCAGTTCATTCTTGGTTTGACGGGCTTCGTCCAACGAGTTCTGATTCCCTTTTAGTTTCTGCTCATACTGGCTTCGGATGGTCTCTGCCTTTTCATTCGATTCTGCCTGCAAACGGCCTTCCGCTTCTATTCTCTGACGGTCTAATTCGTTGAGTTGTTTCTGGCATTGCAAGCCAAACGCACTCAGGTGGTTATCGACCTCTTGAGCAAGCGTGTCATATTTCGACTTGACACTCTGGTTCTTGCTGGTCAAAGTCTCTTCCTGATGCGTCAGACTTTGCTATTGAATATTCAGTTCGCCCTCCTTGCTAACGTGTTTGGCAATCTGTTCTATGCCGATTTCCGTATAGTGCTGCCGCTTAGACTTTACCTGCTCCAGAAAGAACTTAATGGCTCCTTCTTCCTGATTGAGTCTGGCTTCCTCTGCCTTATACTTTGCCTCTTCTTCACCCAACAACCTCCGTTGCCGTGATAGCTCCGTGCTGCGGACAGACTCTTGTTCGGCCAGAACAGGCAATCGATGGGTATCACGGTCTAAGGCGTAGTTCAACTGCCCGCAAAGCTCTGCGATGAGTTTGCGTACATACTCGTAATGGGTGTATCGCTCAATGACCGAATCAGCCTCCGTCTTCACCTTGACCTTGCCGTTCTTCTCTACCTTATACCACTTCCAGATATCTTCATACTGCTGGCGGAAGTTTTTCACCTCTTCGCGATAGCGGTTCAAGTCAATGTCGTCGCTTGCAAAGTCCATCGAATCGATGATGGTATCCTTGATGACACGCGATTCCAGGCTTTGGTTCAAGAAGATATTCTGTATAGTCAACGGGACTTGCCGATACTTCGTGCTCTCCATCAGCGAGAACCGGCGAAGGTCCTTGGCTACCTGCTGACTGTTGCCATAGATGATGTCGCGGAACTCCTCATAACCGCGAATGATGTTACTCTTATACACCCTCGTGCCAATCTGCTCACTGATACGTCCCCACTCGTAGCGGGCATTTCCATCCTCATCTACGAAGAAGCACTTGTCGTATGCACAGTCCACGATGCGGAAGGCTGTACGCCCATGTGAAAGAAAAGTCATGACAAAGAACTTTCCCGTCTCTCGGCATACTTCATAGATGATATACGAATTCTGGTGAGGCAGGTAGAACTCGTCATAACCCTTCTGTCCAGCCTGTGTCTTGATACCCAGCTTGCTTTTGTCCACATTGTAGAAGAACAAGATGGCTCGAAGCAGGGTGGATTTGCCGACACCCTGGGTACCGATGAAATGGACGTTGCCATCGAGCTTGATCTCTGCATATGGCACGTGGGCACTGTTGATGAATATGATTTTATTGAGGTATCTCATCTTTCACGTCTTCGTCTATGTTAATACAAAGGATTATTTGCTCGATATAATGGAAGGCATTGGTCACCTGATAGGTGCCATCGGCTTCGTTCACCAATTCAGCAAAACCCATGCCCTCCAATGCTCCCGCCAGCGTCTCCAGTTTCTGCCGGTTCGTTGGCTTGTCAGGGAACATCTGCGACAGTTTCTCCTTCAGTCCAGGTATCGTGGAGAGCTTCACTTCCATTTGCACCAGGCTGAATTGGGTTCCGGCATCAAAGGCAGTGTCGTAGGTCTTCAAGAAGTCCAGATAGTCTATCCAGGAGAACAGCGACTGAAGCTTGTTCTCAGTGATTACCTTTGCCTCCTTGCGGCTGAAATAGTAAAAACCGTCACCACTGCTTAGCAGGAAGTCTATTTTGCTGAAATAGTATTCATACTCCTGCTGGTTTTCTTCTATGTCACTATAGATGGCGCGAGTCTCAGCATCAATGCTGTTGCTCGATATGAACTGCCCTCGACTGAGGCGTTGGAAAACTTCACTTGTATATTTCATCGCGGATAAATTACAGGGTATTCAATATTGTCAATGGTCTTTGTCTCAGCGGTATAGCGCATCTGTTCCGGGTACTGTGAGGCCATCTGCAGAAACAGCACCAGGCGCAACTCCCGGTCAAGTGCCTCGGCGAACGAGTAGTTCCAGATATAATAGAACAAGTCGCTGCTCTGTGCCATAAAGCCATTCAACAATTCCTGGTGGTTGAAAGCCCTCGTTGTCTCTGTCTGCTCCTCCAGGAAACGCTCGTCAATTCTCTCAGCGAGCCTTGACTTGATGTTTGTTTTCTTGGAAAGGCGCTTCCGGATGTTATCTAATATCTCGAGCGCGGCATCCTCATTGCGAAGGAAATCCAGCGACACTCTGGTCACATATTTGGGTTTGCTCTCCATCCAGACGGCATTGGTCTGCGCCATCAGCTCCTTCACGTTGGTGGCTTGCTCAATCATGAACTGGTCGCGCAGGTATTTCAGCTGTCGCACTCGCTTGACCAGACGACTCTGGTATTCTATCCGGTTCAGGTATTCTATGATTTGCGCTGTAACGGCAATAAGCCCATGAGCCGATTCCCGCAAACCGTCACGGACTTCGCTGACCGTCTGCTTCAGCCCGTAGTCCGATGCACTCGAAAAGAAAATGGCCTGTTCATCTATCACACGTTCAGTCTGGCGAATCAGTTCCCCTATCAGTCGGGCCTTTTCATCAAAATCCTTCAGTCGCAGTTCCTTGATCTTAAAGTTTGGCTCCTGCTTGTAGGTGTCATCAACATTGCGTTTCAGGTCTATCACATTTCTTCGGGTGGCATTGTCAATGCTCTTGAATGTATGGCGGATTTCTCTTAGGAAACTCTCGCGGCGGGCATTGTTCTCGGCGGCGAGATAAGAACTGATACCAAGGTTCAGTTTGTCAATGTACATCTTGACCGATGAGATATTGATATCCTCGTTCACCGCCAAGACCTCTTCGAAGAATCGCTGGTAGGCATCATCCAGTTCCAGAGAGTCGCCCGTCTGCACGATTACACCAAAGGTGATAAGATGTTTCAGCTTATTCTCGTCTCCATCCAAGGTATCAAGCGCATCATCATACTTCACGGCAACCGTCTTGCGCTGCAAGAACATATTACTCAGCAGTTTTGAACCCTGCTGAAGTGCACGTGTCAGTTCTTTTATCGACCTAAATGTTGCCATAGACTATTCTTGGTTTACGATCTCCCAATGGCCGGTTTTGTCAGATCCAACCCATAGTATGAGATTCCTCTCTAACAGTTGTGCTATATCTCGCTGAATGGTTTTTCTGTTTACATTCAGTTTTTCCGAAAGATATTTTGTGTTTACTGCGACATTTTGTGCTGCATCATCTGCGACACCTTTTTCTATCAGCGTCACGATAATTCGCTGTCTATCAGTTAGTTTTTCTGCGACATTATCTGCGACATTTTCCTGGGCAGTTTCTTTTCTCCCTTCACGATCTCTCTCTTCTGTCGTCTTAAGGAATTTGTCAATATCATTACGCAAGTGCTCAATATGCAACCGCGTCATGCTTTCAACAAAGATGCTGATATCTTCATTATTTCTTGAATCAACAAGTGCCTGAATATAATCCATCTTGTCCCCTTTGAGCACTCTCACGGGCAATAGATCATATTCCATTTGCAGCAAGTTCATCAACAAGCGACTGGTACGTCCATTGCCATCTGCCCATGGATGAATGGTCACCAATTCGTAGTGAGCCCAAAAACTGAGCTCGTAGAGTGCATAGGGGTCTGTCTTGTCGACCGATATGCGACGTTTGTTCAGTTCTTCGCAAAAAGCGGCAAGACGTGAAGGCACTTTCTGGTACGATATATACGAAGGGCCTCCAGGTCCAGCACTTACATTCAATTTGCGCAACTCACCTCGTGCAGCAGAGAAACTACCGGTCATGGTATTATATTCGCTGCCAGTATGTTTCATTACTTTTGCAGCCAACGAGATAAGCCAATCTACAGTGACAGGCTCGTGTCGTTGAATCCATTTCATCCCATATTCGTATGCAGTTTTAAGATCGAGGTTCATCATCTGCTCCTGTATCGTACGTTTACTACTGGTGATACCCTCGTCGAAGAGCAGTTGTGCCTCCACCTCAGTCACGGTGCTGCCTTCGATGGCTGTAGAATGAGCAATAATGGAGTAGAGATAGTATTTTGGGAAGTCTATCTGTTCCGAAATGCCTAAATCTTTATACTGATTCAACTGTTCAATCAGTTCTTCCTTGTCTTGCCGCGTCATAATCCTTCCTTCTTTCTGATATATGTCATAACCCGTCCCTAGGTCTATTTTTCTATCAGCCAATATTCCATGTGCTTCATGGTGCGCTTGCTCTTGAAGTTGAACTGGACGTCGTTCAGGGCATTGCCGATTTTACGGAAGGGGGTCTCAGGGTCGAAGTTCGCATAGCGCTGTGATAGCAGGGTGCTGATGTCACCCAGGCTCCACCACTTGCCCTGCTCTGTGTCCTTGGGGCGACGGAAGGTCTCGCCGATCATCTCCACCAGATCGTTCAGCTTCTGGAAAGGCTCGTTCTCGGCTATCAGCGTCTGTATCTCATCGTCTTCCAGCCAGAAGCGTTCCTTCTGGTTGAACAGGTGGAGCGCCTGGGCGTAAAGCTGCTCATGGTTGAGGGTGTCCTCAAAATTGATGTTACCCGTTACGCCTACACACACAAAACGGCGTGAGCCCGTAGGATCGACCAGCGGTTTCAGCTGGTTGGTGGTGCCAATGAAGGAGGTGTAGCGGCGATAGAACTTGATGGTCTTGCCATAAGGCGGACGGAATTTCACGTCGCTCGACGACAAGAGGTATTTCAGCACTATCTGCTGCGAGTTGGTGGTCTTGTCAAACTCGTCGATGTTGATCAGCGCAAAGCTCGTCAGGGCGATGTTCAGGTCAAACTCGTTCTTGAAGTTCAGCTTGTCGTTGTAATAGTCACGCAGTTCCTGAGGCAGCAGGATTTTGCAGAACCGTGTCTTTCCGCAGCCCTGCCTGCCTATCAGCAGCGGTGTCAATGCGTTGCCTGTCAGCTGTTTGTCACTCTCACGCCATTGTGCTACCATTCCCACAAGCCACATCCTGAGATACTTCTCCCAATGGGGCTGGTCTGTTGGCACCCTCTTGGCCAGTTCCTTGATGTAGTCATGCCCGTCCCACTTCGGCAGCTTGTCAAGCCAGGTGTTCACGGGGTCGTATTGCTCGATGCGTGTGGAGTCGATGAAGCGGTTCACATCCCTGTCCCACGATTTCAGCCCTAACTCCGTGGCCCTCATCGTCATGTCGTTGCGCACCTCGTCTGTCAGCGGTTGGAAACGCTGGTCGTCGCTGAACTTCTCGCGGTATTCGGCCACACCCGTCAGAAGATTCTTGCGCATGTCATAGTTCGAGTTCAGGAAAATCTCCGTCTTCATCATCTGGATTGTTTCCTCCGGCACACTCTTCAGCGGATGAATCTTGTGTTTCTTTCTGTACTCCTCCTGCTCTGCCACGCTGTAGACCGTCTGGAAAATCTTCTCCACCAGCAACTTGTCGTTTTTAAACACTGGATGGAGCATGGTCAATCCCTGAGCATGAGCCTTGGGAATGCCCTCGTCCAGGCACATCGAGGCAATCTGCATCAGCAGCGTCGCTTCCTGGTCCTCATCGGGCAGGTCAAAGTAATGTCCCATCACCGTCTCCACAACGAACGTCCAGTTCAGATGATACGTGCGGGTGACGGTGCGTCCAGGCATCAGATGGTCTTCCTCGCGGCTGATTGCTACGGGCTGAGGCTGCTCGTGGCTTTCTGTGTCGGCATAGAAAGGACGAGCCTCTGCATTAAATTCCATCTCGGGATCGGCGCTCATATACACCGTCCTGTCGAGACGAGGTTCCAGGAACTCGATGTCGAAGCCAAACTGATTTTGGTATGCCCTTCGTGCCGTGTTATACAGATTGAGGTGGAACTGCTGGATGTCAGCCTCTTTCTCTGGCAGGCCTCCACCAAACAGTTCACCACGGCACACAATCTTCACGCTCCTGCCCGATCCGCCCAGGAAACAAAGCATCGTCTCAGGCAGTTTCTTGGCTAGTTCCCTTATTTCAACAGCCTCCTCATAGGTCTGCAAGTTATTCACCTCCAGCACTATGAGACCATTGTAGGCCATCATCTTCCATTCGCCCTTCCGTTTTATGTAGTCAGCGGCAAAGCAGATACGCGGCAGCTTGATGCCACCCTCCCAGTCAGTGGTCACTTCTCCGTTCTCCAGTCGATGAATCTTCATCAGATGATACACCAATCTGGTGTTCTGGACCGTTGTCTTGATCAGTCCTTTTTTGATGGCATTCGCCAAGTCAGCAAGCTTCACGCGGTTGATGACTTCTTTCCTGCCATCTTTTTTCAGTAATGTTACGTTCATGATTTGCTCGTTATTGATTTTTTAGCTCAAACAATTCTTATCTATCTTATTTTCCCGGCAAAATTACAAAAAAATCATCAAATACAATAGTTTTTCTATCACTATTTTTTCTAATTTTACCTACATAACTACATAAATATGATGTACCTCGCTCTATTTCAATAGGTTATTATGATTGCCGACCTACATATTATATACATATTACCTACATAGGAACTACATACATCAAGCAGGCAGTAAGCAAATGGTTTAACCCCATTCCGCTCCAATCGCAACTGGCATTTAAATCGGCTTACCCTTAATGCAAGCACAATTTTCTCTAGAGAATTTTGTGCTTTAATGCCGATTAAACAAGCGCAACTACCTGTTGCATCGGAAAAATCTCTAGAGAATTCATTAACCACTCACCTCTTCAATTGTTACGAAGTAGTATCTTTCATCGTGCCAGAGCCCATTAAAACCATAAGAAGCTGCTGTTCTGTCAAGAATCTCATGAATGGAAGTCCTGCTTCCAAAAGGAGCGTTTCTCTGCAAGCAGTCGTACGTGACAATCCAAGCAAGAGAGCCGCAACATCCAAGCAAGAGAAACATCGGTGCCAAAGAGAGTATTCACTTCATGGTCTTTCAGACTCAGACTGGCGTTCCCAGAGTGTTCAGGCTCTTTGCTGGGAATTTTCGAAACCTCAATCATTAATTCTGTATAGTTTTATGTAGACGTCAATGTAGTTTTATGTAGTTAATATGTAGTTATTATGTAGGTGGAACTGATTGCCAAATAGCTAAATATCAGGACGTTATTATCAAACTATGTAGATATGTAGGTGACTTTATGATTTTTCTCTGTCATTATTTTGAACGATTCAAACAAACAGAGTAACAAATTCTCAAATTCTTGATTGAAAAGTGACGAATTGGCTTGATGATTACTCCCAATTATTTCGCCAATTCAACTCATTGGCCATTACGGTTCATCATGGCTGATTTTACGATTGCCTATGAATAATTCCTTGATTTGTTTGGATGTTTGCTCACAAAATCGTACCTTTGTTCCCAAATCAGCAAACGTATGAAATACAGAATCAAGAAAGAGACCAAGCCCACCCTGAAGAACTATGGTAAGTACAAGGCGGTAGCCGTTCATAACCAGACAATAGACAGCCGCAGCCTCTTTGAAGAGGCAGCCAGAGGGACGAGCCTCAGCGGAGGCGTACTCGAAGGCTTGATGATGAGCGTGTCTAACACCGTATGGCGTCATCTTCGTCGTGGTGACAAGGTGCGACTGAAGGGGTTTGGCCTGATGAAACTCGAAATCGAGAGCGACAAGGTCGACGACCCCAAGTCCTTCCGTTCCAGGAAGCACATCCGTGGTGTCCGCCTCCACTTCCTGCCCGAGAGCTACGAAGGCACCCAGGCCCTCTACGATGGCATCACCTTCGAAAAGGACAAGAACTTCAATGATGAATAACGTGGTGGGACGAGGCTTGTCATTTCTCGCAGTAAACTATCCCATATTCGCGTTTTAACCAAAGCTCAAACAACGGATCCACGAAAGAGAATGCATCTCTGGTTTTCTCAACCAAATCCTTTTCGACAAGAGTCTTTTTGTTCCTCGTGATGGTCTGAGATTGGCCAAGACGATATTTTTCCACTACATCTTTCGCATTAAAATGCGTTTCCCCTGACGCAATTGCCTTCAGCAAGGCAATCTGTGAGGGAACCATTTCATCGAGTTCATTTTGGAATGTTTCCGCATTGGTATCGATCACCATATCCAGCTGCCGATCAAGATCCTCATCAGAAACGATACTTTCTGTATGCGACCAAACAAAGAAACAATATTGCTGGACATACCATGAATTATATTTCACCTTTTCGCACAACTTCTCTGCCTGCTCTTCGGTGATATGTTTACCTGTAGCTTCGAAGTTGTTGATTATGTAGGGCAACCAGTATTCTTTGGATATTCGCTTCAATTGCATCATCTGACCGAACTTATAAAAGGGACTCCTGGAATTGTTGAAGATTTTCTTCATCATGTGCATCTTACTCCCATACAGACAATAGGTCGTATGGTGCTGCAACTGCCATTCTGAACGCAACATTGACTCCAGTCTTTCCCAATGAGGAATAATGGCCAATTGCTGAAACTCGTCAATACATACTATGACACGGATTCCTTTCTCTATTGCAATCTTCTCAGGGAGCTGAAGAATCGTTTCCGGATTCTCTTTCACAGGGTTTATCCTCAAGTCCACCTCAATAGAGTTCATTGGATAAGCAATTATACGCATGCGTATAATACAACTGCGTATATTTTTATTCTTTTTTAAGATAAATCTTGATTTTCACCTGATTCTGAACCACAGCAAAGAGCACATGGGGCTGCAAAACAGGAAGAATGCACTTGAGGGAAAGTGTTGCTTAGTGACACCACAGAGGCCAAGAACTAGCAGCCCGAGAGCTACGAAGGCACCCAGGCCCTCTACAATGGCATCACCTTCGAAAAGGACAAGAATTTCAATGATGAATGACGGGGTGAGAATTCAAACGAAGCGACAGCAGCCTCTGAAGGGGTTGGTCTGACGGCCTCAAAATCATCAAATAAAATGATTCAAAAATAATGTAAGACACGCAGAGTATTATTGGTATTATTCTTCAAACACATATCCGAAGCCTGTGCGGCTGACAATGTTCTGAGCGTAGGGACCCAGCTTCTTTCTCAGGCGGGTGATGTTGACATTCACGGTCCGGTCTGTCACGATGACATCAGACCATACGCTATCCATCAGATGCTGGCGTGACAGCACCTTCCCGCGGTTGGCCAGAAGTTGGTGAAGCAGTTCAAACTCTGTAGGGGTTAGGTTTGCGGGATTGCCGTCAACAGTTGCCACCTTCTTGTCGAGGTTCAGGCTCAGACCGTTGTAGCTGAGCAGATGCTTACCCAGACGGGCTTCAACAATGTTCATGACATAGTCGCCTATTTTCTCGCAGTCAGCCACTATGTCGTTATAGAGCGTGCCGAGCACATGGGAATACTGATGAGAGTTGACACCCGTAACGGTCTCTCCCCTGAGCTGGTTGCGCAGTTCATTGATGTCTTTTTCAATGGAGAGGGAGTCAGCCAGCGAGAGGTCTTTGCGACGGCCGCTCACCACGACAATCATCTGAACCACAGCCTCGTTCACCAATCGAAGCATGTCATGCAGACTGGCGTATTGCTCGGCAGAGAACTCCTCTTTGTTCTCACGCAGATGGTTGACAGTACGTGCCATCTTGTAGCAGGCATCACCGATGGACTCCAGCTCGCCAATCTGTCGGAGCATCACACGTGTCTTCTCCTTCGTGTCGTCCGACAGGTGTTCGTTGCCTACCTGTTCCAGATAGTTCGCTATCTCAATCTCCATGTTGTCGGCAATGGTCTCATAGCGTTCAATGCGGGCAAACTGGCTTTCAAACTCTTTCTTGTCCCTCTCATCGATCAGCACGCACACCATTCCAAACATACGGTGCATACGTTCAGCAAAGTGCACCACTTCCTTCTGCGCCTGCAGCACAGCTATTTCCGGAGTCTGTATCACACCGCTGCTGATGAAGTGCAGCGTATTGGGATGCATGGCCTCCTCAGTGCTTTCAGGCAGAATCCGGCAAACTATCCGTTCCATCTGTGGAATCAGCCCTATGAGCAAGGCAGTGTTCAGCACATTGAAACAGGTGTGGAACATGGCAAGTACAACGGGGATCCGCTCTGCCTGCCCCGACATAGTAGGGTCATAGCCAATGAGGCTGCACACCATATTGACAAAGGGATAGAACACCACGAGCACCCAGATGACGCCAAACACGTTGAACAGCAGGTGAGCCAGTGCGGCACGTCGCGCCTCAGTGCCAGCACCAAGAGCCGCCAGGTTGGCCGTTGCCGTCGTGCCGATATTCTCGCCCATCACCAATGCAATACCCATATAGATAGGTAGCACCCCAGTGGAGCAGAGCAAAATGGTGATGGCCATCACTGCAGCCGACGACTGCACCACACAGGTAATGACAGTTCCGGCTGCCAGGAAGGCCAGAATGGTGAGATAGCTGCCCGTGTCGAACGAGGCAAAGAAACTGACCACATCGGCATTATGAGCCAGGTCCATATCGCGCCCCACGCTGCTCAGCATGACCAGCGACCAGAACAGGAATGCCATTCCAAACAGGAAATCTCCAGCTACCCGATGACGTTTCTTGTAGATGAGCACCATGCCGATGAGGAAGGCAGGAAACACCACAACGGTCAAGTCGAGGTTATAGCCCAGCGACATGATCCAAGCAGTAAGTGTTGTGCCGATGTTCGCCCCCATGATGACCGAGATGGCTTGTGCCAGCGTGAGCAGTCCAGCAGAGACGAACGAGACGGTCATGACCGTTGTTGCCGACGATGACTGTACGGCACAGGTCACCATCGTGCCTGTCAGCATGCCGCTCAGCCTGTTGCCGGTCATCCGTGCCAATATGTGTCGCAGACTTGGTCCTGCCATCTTCTGCAGGGCATCGCTCATCGTCTTCATGCCGTAGATGAGCAATGCCAGCGAGCCGAGCAGTCTTAGGAATAATTCAATTGTCATATCTATGTTTGCTTTCAATTTCAGGTGCAAAGTTACAGAAAAATGAGCAAAACCAGTAGAAAAAGTCGGTTACAATTCGGTTACAATTGATAATTGAACCTATTCTGAGCGTAATGCGACAGAAAGGCTTTTCTTCATAGAGTGGGTTCTTTGGAGCCTTCAAACGTTGGGCTATGTCAATATGTTCAATCGGGGTGTAGGACATGTCCAGACTGTCTTGAAGAAGAATGGCAACCTACCCGCAGAGTTCAACGTTAATCTTATCACGGCATTCAAGGTTGAGGGGTATGTTGCCCCAAGCTATGCAACAGATAATGGCGGTAAAATTGGCGGTAATGTTGGCGGTAAAAATGGCGGTGATGTCCCCAGCTTGTCCCTAGCTTGTCCCCAGTTTGTCCCCAGTTTATCCCCAGCTTTGTCACAAGTCTTGTCACAAGACGAAGAAAAGGATGCAAGTATTGATGCAAAAGATGCAACCTCCAGTTCAAAGGTTGCAACCTTGGATGAAAAGGCTGCAAGTTTGGCGGACAGTAGACGAAATAGCGCAATTCGCAAACAGAGACAAGAACTATATAAGGAACCCCATTGATAGTCAAAAGGACTTCAATAGTTACGTATAATTGCTCATTTATGGATGCAAAAGTGAAGAAAAAGGCATAAAAGTGATTGAATTTTGCAAAAAAGATGATTTTTCTTCGTTATTTTGTAGGAATTTGGCTAATTTTGTACGCGTATATAATTATAATAAGGTACAACCTCGTCAAAATAGAAAGTATATTAAAGAATCGGCATTATGTCATACTCAAAGATTAAGGAAATTAAGACCCGTCTCTGGGACAAGTACGATGTGAGTATTATCGCCAACAAAGACGTAAATATCATCGTTGGTATCAATGGCAGTGGCAAAACCACCTTGCTGAATGAGATTTATAAGCTTGCACTGGGAAATCTTGAAGATAAAAATCAAGTTATATATGTGCCGTCTATCGATAATATAGCCATGCGTGACAAGCGCAAAACATCCAATGCGCTGACGCAGGATTTAGAGTTCTATATGTTCGATATGAAAACAGGGCCATCTATGATGTACTATCGTATGTCAATGATAGATGCTTCCGCTGAGAAACAGGCTGAGATGAAAGCACGAATTGAGGATTTCCGCTCTGTCATCAATGGGCTGTTTCAAGAGACAGAAAAACATATTGAAATTGAAGGGAACAAATTCAATATTGTTTCCAAGGGTCAGATACTACCTATAGACGCCCTGTCTTCTGGCGAAAAACAGATTCTGCTGATTATGCTTCGTGTGTTTCTTCTGGAAGGAAAGGAGTCTTATGTATTACTTGATGAGCCCGAGAACTCCCTCGACATCAGTTGGCAGTATAAACTGATTGATACGCTTACCAAACTCAATCCCAATGCCCAGTTCTTTATCACCACACATTCCCCAAGTATATTTGGTGCAGGATGGGGTGACAAGATTATATATATGGAAGATGTTACAACCCCAGTTAAGTAATGGATATGAATAGAATCGAAGAACAAGCACGATACTATCAAAATCTTCCATTGCGTGACAGGAGTGTAAAGGCAGTTGTGCATCTGGAGGATGCTGAAGATGAACTTTTTTGGAATCATCAACTCCAAAAAGCATCACCTGCTGCCTACCATTTTCTGGCATACTCAAAGAATGATACAGGTAATGAAGTCCATGGTTGTGAGCAGTGTTTACGCTACAAGTCTTTTCTCACCAGTCGTTTCTTCATTTGCATAGATAGCGACTTGCGACAATTGAGAGGAGAAAAAGGATTGTCGGCTGACAATTTTATAGCTCAGACTTATGCATATTCTTGGGAGAATCATTTCTGCGAATCCGGACATCTTCAAGAACGACTTGTCAGGGTGTTGCCGAATGTAGAATTTGATTTTATCATTTTCCTACAAGGTCTTTCCAAAGTTGTCTATCAACCTCTTCTCTATCTTGTGCATTATGGCAAAAGTTCCGAGTTGAATAAGCAATGGAATATTACCAAGTTCAACGCTTGTCTGCCGCTGCAGCCCAAGCGTGAAGAACTTGCAAAAAATGGTAGCCTCTATTTGGAAAGAGTTACAAAATTGTTTAGTGAGGCCATTGATAACCTCCAGCAAGAAGTGCCACTGGATAATGAACATCTTGATGAGACTAATGCTTATCTTCATATTCAAGGCCACCAACTCTACAAACTCGTACTTCATATAGGCACGCTTTTTTGTCTTGGTACGAATGTAGCCTTTAAAACAGACATTCTCGACAAAGCACTTCATACAGAAGGATATGCCGAAATTGATAATGTACAATCAGATCTCGTTAAAATAACCTCAGCACAATAAGAATGGAAAATAGAATCAAAGTAGTTCTCGCGGATAAGAAGAGAACAAACAAGTGGCTATCCGAGCAGTTGGAGTGTGCACCGACTACCGTGAGTAAATGGTGTACCAATGCCAGCCAGCCACCTATGGAGACATTCGTCAAGATTGCAGAACTCCTCGATGTCGATATAAACGAATTGTTGAGGATAGAAAAGAAGTAACTGTCTTAGAAGCTACGTTTTAACTTATAACAATCATCCCCGGCAGAGATACAGAACCATAGCAAAGGAGTAGCGTAGGCCGAGGATAGAGGTGGCTGAGAGCAGAACGAAATAAATGTTTAGTCCTTCAGCAAGTTACCAGCAAGTTACCGGCAAGTTAAACTTATTTATAATTATTGCTGATTATCAGCATGTTAGCAAGACGTGGTTCTATTATTTTGTTCGTCTCAGCAAGTTACCAGCAAATTACCAGCAAATTAAACTAGGCCCATATCGGTATATACCTCATGTAACGCTTTGCCGTTTCTGAATCCAATGCTGTAATCCTTCCCTGAGATACTGCCTCCTTTATCAATCGTGATATACTTCCAGCGGATGTTTCACCCACATTGAACCTATCTCTCAGCGACTTGTTTGTCAAGGCATCACCTTATATATATATTAGGCAGGCATGAAGATAGCATGACCAGAGTTTATCCATTTTCTCCAGATCCTTACGGTTTATCCTTGTGAGTCTGGCCCCAATGTTGATACTTGGTATCTTACCCCGGCGAACCATCAGATACAGCGTATCACGTTCAACACCATAGATGGCTACAGCTTCCCTAATGGAGATTTACACTTCCTTTTGATTTCTAATCCTAACTTTGGCATCTTTTTGTTACTTTTTTAGTTAATATGAGTATGCATCCTAAATGTTATACTTGCATTTTGTCAGTAAACCATCCTGTACCTCATCTACTTTTAAGTAGGAATAAGTATGGGGATAAGTCGTAATTAGTCGAACTTTGTCGACATTTTTGTCGTGCTACACACATGTAACAAAAAAGCCGTAAAAAAAGGGGGAATAAGCACATAGAAAACATGAGCCCATAAAAAGCAAATGGCGTGTAACTCTTTGAGCTACACGCCATTTGATAGTGTTTTGTTATGTCTTTACTTATGCGTCTCATTTGACCTCCTCGAAGCTAACATGTACTGATAATCAGTAAGTCTTGGTACAAATTTGGAACACCATAAGCATCTTGGATGTTGTCCCTCAATAACTATTATAAATCCAGACTGTTCTCTTTGAGTAAGAAGTCGAAAAGACCGATTGTGAGTATTCCCTCCTCGTTTCGACGAGGCATAATGTGGTCTTTCACAATGATCACCTTCTTGAAAGAATCATTGATGTTTGTAAATGGGCGAGATTCCTGTATCTCTTTCTCCCTGTCTGGGATGGACAAGGCTGACTGCACATAATATTTCTTACTTCCGAGGCTGGCAATAAAGTCCACTTCAAGTTGGATACGAACCCACTTGCCATTCTTGTCCTGCTTCTTAATCTCCACCATTCCAACGTCTACGCTATAGCCGCGTGTGATCAGTTCGTTGTAAATGATGTTCTCCATGATGTGCGTTTCCTCTTGTTGGCGCATATCTAAGATGGCATTTCTCAGACCTATATCAGAGAAATAGTATTTGGATAGCGTGTTGATGTATTTCTTACCTTTTATATCGTAACGTATAGCTCTGTTCAGCAGGAACGATTCGGACAGGAAGGTGAGGTAATTAGAAATGGTCTGACTGCCAATACTCACATTCTTAACGCTCTTGAAAGTATTCGATAATTTTGTAGGATTGCATGGAGCACCTATAGATGATGCCAAAATAAGCACCAACTCACGCAGTTCATTGTCATTCTTGATTTTATGCCTCTCAATAATGTCTGCGAGATATACAGTTTCAAACAAGTCCTTCAGATAGTTTATCTTTTTTTCTTCGGTCTCAAAAGATTGGATGAGCGGCAGACCACCATAGGTGTAATATTCACGCCATGCATCTAATTTGTCACCGCCTTTGGCAGAATAAAACTCTGCGAATGAGAGTGGATTTATATGGATGGTCTCTCCTCGACCACGAAACTCCGTTGGAATATCTGATGACAGGAAGTGAGAGTTGCTGCCTGTTACGTAAGTGTCGGCATTATCAATATGCCGGAAACTATTCAGTACATCAACAAATTCATCCATCAACTGAACTTCGTCTATAATGATGTAGTATAGCTCCTTGTCCTTGATTTTGTCATGAACATAATGGAGCATCGTGTCTGGATTTCTCAGTTCTTTGTTCATGCGGTCTTCAAGGTCAATGCGGATGATGTGGTCATCAGCCACCCCATTATCTAATAAGTAGTGATAGAACAAGACGTTCAGCAGATACGACTTGCCACATCTACGAATTCCTGTTACCACTTTGATAAAGCCATTTTGACGGCTTTCAATTAATTGTTTTAGATATCGATCTCTGTTAATCTCCATACCTATGTTAAATTTTTGCCAATCTTGGCAACTTTTTTCGGTGCAAAGGTAATGATTTAAATCCTATTGCACAAGGTTTACATTAAAAATCTGCCAATTATGGCATTTTTTTAATAAGCCAACACGAATTTTGGCTTGCTATCACATATGTAAGATTAAGCTATAAGTCAAAAGAATTGAGTTACAGCTCAATTTTGCCATGCACCTAATCCTTTATAACCCATATACCTTCTTTTTCGACCACCTTCACGAGAAAGAATACTCATCTTCTTTATTTAAGCCAAATCACCTTCTATTGTTCTATCTGTCATTTTAACCTTTTCCGACATCTTTTCCGACATTGCATTTGCAAAAAGTGCGAATTCTCAGCAATAAAAATCCAATATAATCCTCTGACGTTCTGACATTTCTTTTACGACACCTTTTACGACATCTTTTACGACATCTTTTGGGGCATTTATCTTTTTAAGAGTGTATTACTCATATTACTGGTATTACTTATATTGATAAAATCTGAGCTAAAAGTCTAAAAAATCATGAATTATAGCCCAGCATTTGCCACTCATCTACCATAAGTGTATAAAGAGATAATTGAGAACCTTTGTGCTTGACCGAGTTCACGCCACATTTGTAAACGAATATGGTATCGAAACGGCACTCCCTTTCGGACGAAAGTCACTGCATTTACGTAAAAAGTGCTAAAAAGTAGAATGATTTCTACATAATGTTGGGATGTTTAACAAATTATGTTTATCTTTGCGCATGAAAAGCAGTTAATAACAATATAGATGATGAAGAAAGATTGTCAAAACAGAATCAGAGTGGTGTTGGCTGACAAGCAAATCACTAATCGATGGCTTGCTGAGCAGATGGGAGTGACCGACATGACTGTCTCTCGATGGAAGACGAACAAGATACAACCATCTATGGCGCAATTTGTGGAGATTGCCCGTTTGCTTCAGGTTGACATAAAGGATTTGCTGGAAGTGAAGTTTGACAGATGATCATATTCTTGCCCCCAAAGGGTGCTTGAATTCTATATCAAATAAAATCGACTCGGTTACAACAGGTCAAGTAAAAAAAATAAACAAAGAATTAATGGCAGACATAAATACAACAGATGACATACAATATGATAAGATTTACTATGGCAATTGTGAAGAGGTAATGAGGGGATTTCCCGACAAGAGCATAGATCTTATCGTGACTTCTCCTCCCTACGCTAATCAAAGGTCATATGGCGAAGAAGTTAATATTTCCACGCCTAGCAACTATGTAGATTGGTTCAAACCTATGGCCAAGCAGATAAGAAGGGTTCTTAAAGACACGGGTAGCTTCGTTCTCAACATTAATGACAAGGTTGTTGATGGTGAACAATCTTTATATGTGTTCAAACTCGTCATCTATTTGTGTGAGGAATTGGGATTCAGGTTTGTTCGTGATTATATTTGGTATAACCCGGCAACAGCTCCTAATATTTATTCAACAGGCAAATATGGGCGTACAAAGAAGTCTCACGAATATTGCTTTTGGTTTAGTGTGGGAGAAGAGTGGACTTTCAACCTTGACCCAATAAGGAGACCTTACGGGCATGACATGCTGAAATATCTTGAAGGAAAAGGAAAGGGAAACCGCAGAACAAACACAAGACCAAGTACACACAATTTCAATTGTGAAAAGGTTTGGAATGATAATGGTGGTTCTGATCCTGGAAGTGTTATAGAATTAGCAAATACAAACAGCAATGATACATTCTTCAAGCAGTGCAGGGAATTGGGGATAACTCATCCAGCACGTTTCCCCATAAAATTGGCCGAATTCTTTATCAAAGCTGGTTCTAACGAAGGTGATGTCGTATTAGACCCTTTTTCAGGATCGGGTACTACTTGTGTGGCCGCCGATGGGTTAGGGAGACACTGGATAGGGATTGATGCAAATAAAGACTATTGCCAATTATCTCGTTTAAGAATCGAGGCAGAGAGGAAAGACAGAGAATAATATGAGAAAGAATCTTCCATATAGCTTACGACACATGGATGGTGCCAAAGGTCTGATGAGTCTCCCTGACAAGTCAGTGAAGCTTATCTACGGCTCACCCCCGTACCCCAATGCAACTCGCAACTATGGGACGTGGAACTCTTCAGAATACATCGAGAAAATATCACCATTCATTAACGCTGCCAGGAAGAAGCTTCGCGATGATGGTTTTTTGGTTATTAACGTTAAAGCAAACAGGGAGAAGCCGTCAGACGGGACGAACTCTCGCAGGTCGCTTGTAATAGAGAAATTAGCGGTAATGCTCGAAGAGAAGTGGCATCTGTACTGTGTTGACATCGAAATCTGGATAAAGGACAATCCTGTTCCGACAGGACTTCGAGTTGCTTGCCAGGATGCATATGAGCAGAACCTTTGGTTCGCCGTTAGCCCAAACTGGACTATAAACATTGATGACATCAGAAGGGAGTATGAGCAAACATCATTAAAACATTATGCCAATAACGAGTATCATCCAAGACAAAACGGTGTTGGTTATGTCAAGAAGAGCAAGAAAATAGACCCAAATCCGATGGGAGCATTGCCGCTGAATGTAATAAAAGGAGCGGTTTCGGCGAAAATAGGCAAACATCAAGCCGTCCAACCGAACTACCTCCCTAATAAGTATATTAAGGCTACCACTCAGGAAGGAGATTTGGTTGTTGATCCTTGGATGGGTACTGGTACGACTGGTGTAGAATGTATGCGACTGGGACGCAGATTCATCGGCTTCGACATTATGTCAGAATATGTTGCACAAGCAAGAGAGAATATAAAAAGAGCTTACAAAGAAAAAGATGAAAATGGTTAATGTTGCTGCACGAAAAACAAAGCTGTACGAAAAGATGATAAGGTCTTTAGGCGATGCTTTGTGGACTTGCTCAGACATGAGCAAGAGACCGCTTGTGCTGCAACTAATCAAACCATATAAAATTGAGGTAACTGTTTACTTGTTCCTCGGAACAAACCCTCCTGGAGGCAGGCGTGATGGAGAATATAAGATAACGCTCACTTCCCCCGGACAGCAACGACGGACACGAGGAAATTTTGAGAGCGGTTCTGGAATACCTCTCATATTAGCATATATAGAGGATTATGATGTCTATGTATTCTTCAACAACCGCTTTCACACTAATTTTGGATACAACACTAACGTACAATTCAAACAGGAACTCGTCTTCAATGCTGTTCGTGATGGTGTGTCAAGAATGACAAAAGAAAATGGTGAAACCATTATTGGTGCGAGAGGGAGAAATATTGTTGACGGCTTTAAAGAATGGTTCAAGGTCCTATGCAGCTAAACGAATTGGTTATAAAATCCTCATATAGGAAAATCTCCGACGACATTGCCGAAGATTTTTACATTCCTTGCATGAAGGCCTCTTCACGCTACGATCGTATCTCCGGCTATTTCGGGAGCACTATATACATCGTGGCATGGAAGGGGTTGAAGTCGTTTGTCTGTAATAATCACGGAGTGATGCGAATCATCTGTTCACCCTATTTGTCACCAGAAGATTATGATGCTATCCGACGAGGGACAATTGCCAAAGAGGACCCAACTTTGGCCAACATCTTATTCAGTGAGACGAAGGCCATGTTTGCGAAAGAAACGTTATCCAACCCAGAAAAGGTTTTAGCCAGCCTCATCTGCAATGGCAATCTTGAAATAAAAATTGCCGTTGGTAGCGACTCTAACCGATTATTTCACGACAAAGTTGGCGTTTTCCATGATAATGCAGGCAACTCCATAGCTTTCAGGGGAACTATAAACGAGACGTTCAAAGGTCTTTCCAACGATGGTAATTTTGAATCTCTCGATGCGTTTACGAGTTGGGAGGAAGGAAAAGACCGGTCACGTTTGTGTGACATTGAAAATGATTTTGAATTGTTGTGGCATAACAAGATTGAGAGCATAAGGGTCTATAGTGTTCCCGAATCAATAAAAGAGGAGATCAGAAAGCATTACAAACAAGAGTCGCATCATTGGCTTGAACTTATTGACCAGATAGAAGTGACAATTGATAAGTCCACTCAATGGTCAGCAGACAAGGATAAAGGTGGACGCAAACCTAGAAAGCACCAGCTTGATGCTTTGGAAAAATGGGTCTCTAACGGGAAAAGAGGCATCTTTGAGCATGCCACAGGAAGTGGGAAAACTTTTACTGCCATGTGTGCAATTAGGAAAGAACTTGAAGAGGGCAATCCTGTAATAGTGCTTGTTCCCTCCATCGGGTTACTTGAACAATGGCGTGACGAGTTGAAAGCAACACTAAAGGGGATGGATATTCAATATCTCCTCTGTGGCAGCAATTATTCCAACTGGAAGCATGGTACAAATCTCAATAGTTGGACTAAAACTGGATTGCCACAAAAAAGAGTGACTATTGCTGTCATGGATACCGCTTGTAACGGAGAATTCCTTTCAAAAGTTGCATGGTCTGACAAATTATTTGTAGTTGCTGATGAAGTTCATCGTATGGGTAGCCCCAGCAGAAGACAGTTTATGACTACAGCCGTATGCGGCGCCCGTTTAGGCCTTTCAGCAACACCAAAAAGATTTGGGGATTCTATTGGAACACAGGCTATCATTACTTTCTTCGGGGAAATCATCCAGCCCCCATATACCTTGAAGAATGCCATTGATGATGGAGTTTTGACCCGATATTTCTATCACCCCCGTGAGGTTAACTTGACAGAGACCGAGCAGCAGGAATGGGATGAAATCACGAAGCAAATAAAAATACAATACATCCGCATGTCAGCAAATGAACGCGAAAACTCCATGTCGAACACCCGCTTCAAGATGCTTCTTCTTAGAAGAGCACGCATTATGAAGCAAGCAACTAATAAAATACAAATAGCCAAAGACATCATAGCCAATCATTATGAAAACGGCCAGAGATGGATTGTCTATTGTGAAGACAAGACACAGCTTGACCAAGTGGCATTGGCCATTCAGTCGGCTGGTGTTTCGAATGTAATCCGTTATTATTCCGATATGCCTGGCGACAGGATCAAAGCCCTTGAATATTTCGACTCGATCGGAGGTATCGTTGTGTCTATCAAGTGTTTGGATGAGGGTATTGATATCCCCTCAACGACACATGCTTTGATATTGGCCTCATCAAAAAATCCACGTGAGTTTATTCAGAGACGAGGGCGCATCCTGCGACGGCACTACGGTAAGAACTATGCGTCACTTTACGATACTATAGTTGTGCCAGAGAATATCAATTCAAATATTGCCCATGACACGATAGTTGAAGGCGAACTAGCAAGAGCCATTCAGTTTGGCGATTGGGCAGAAAACAAGACTGGAACGGCCATTCTTAAAATGATTGCTCAAGAAAACGACATAAATTATAATTCACTCGTAGAAGAAGGAGGCGAATATGATGAATAATAACAACAAAATTGACGAGATTAAGAAAGTGCTGGAACGAATAAGAGCCGAGAAATACTCAGCTGTTCCTGCCAGCATCGTTGAGAAAATCGTAGATGTTCAGGTGAACCACAATGAGGACTCTGAACATACAGAAGCTTATAATGAGATTAAAAGTATAGTCAACAACCACCTAAGCAAGATAGACGAAGATGCTTAAATTCAAACAACTGGAAATAACCAACTATGGCCCGTATTATGGAAGCCATAAGCTTACTTTCTCCCAAAAGAATGGTGTAACAATTGTATGGGGAGACAACGGATTTGGCAAGACCTCTTTGCTCAATTGCTTCCGTTATGTGATGTGGGGAACTATTATGGGACGTGAAGGCACCATTAGTTCTGACATCTGCAGCCATGTGAATGATAAAGCTGTTAGCGAAGGTAATGGTATGCAGATAAGTCTTGACATGGAGTATGACAACAAAACTTATACACTAACGAGAAAGTACGAAAGGAAGGGAGGTGACGGAAAGTTAGACAAGGATTACGAAGAGCATATTTTCTTAAAGTGCGGATTTGATATCCTTACCGACGACCAACGTATTCACTTTCTCAACACTACATTCCCAGAAAGAATTTCCCGTTTCTACCTTTTTGATGCGGAACTTCTGAGTGAATATGAGAACCTACTAATTGTGGATGACGCGAACAACAAGATAAAGAAATCCATTGAGGATATTTTAGGTTTGCCCGTTCTTGAGCGAGGGGCTAACATGCTGAATGCCATCCAAAAGGGATTAGTTGAGGATGCTGTAAAGAATTCCAAAACTGAAGAAAAGACCAAGCAGGATGCTATTCTCTTAGAGTCACTTAGCGACAAAGTAGATGAATTGAATAAGAGTCTTCTGGAACTGCAAGACAAGGTTGATGCTGATGAGAAAAAACTCGGAGAAATCAAGGAGAAACAAAAGCAAAATGAATCTCTTCAAAGCATCAACACCCAGCAAGATAACATTCGGACTGAATTAAAGGGAAAGGAAGATAACTTGGATGAAACAAAGCTTGATATAAACCGCAGCATGGAATCGTTATGGAAAACGGTAATAAGTCCTGTAGTTTCACGTCAAGTGGAAGAAGCACGTAAAAGAATAAAGGATCTTGACACCAAGAACACTATAGCTAGCGTAGGGCAAAACACATATGAACATATTGATGACATTTTCAGTACGCCTCTGTCTTGCCCTGATTGCGGTCATATCATAACAAAATTTGTCAAAGATACTGTGTTGGAAAACATTCAAAAGTTATCTTCATCCCCACTGACAGAGGAAGAGATTTCAGAACGTAGTTCTCTTAATGCAATCGTGTCAAGGTTCACTAATTTCAAAGAAGGTGACACAAAAGAACGCATCTCCGATTTACTAAAACGCAAATCAGAAATACAAGGAAGTATTGATTTACTCAACGTAAAGCTAACAGAACTGGACAAACAAAGAAAATCTTTGAAGACAACGATTACAGACGAGGAACTTCGTGGACTCATAGATGATCAAGTTAAACTGGTTGCGGCTATTGATATTGGAAAGAAGTCAATTGAAGATGCAAAAAATGAAATTGATGAGATCGAAGGCCAGATTGATTCTCTGAAACTTAAGATTGCTCAAAACTCCAGTAAAATCAACAAGAAAGTATTTAAGGATGCGGAGTTTGCCAAAAATCTGCACAGCCTCTTTGTTGATGCTATGGCTGAATATAGTCTGAAAATGAAGGACGCTGTTGAAAAAGATGCAACAGACTTGTTTGTTCGAATAGCTCACAACTCAAACTATAAAGAACTTGAAATCAACGAAAATTATGGATTGAGAATTGTAAGGAAAGATGGAACATACGTTCCCCATCGCTCCACTGGCTATGAACAAGTTGTTGCTATTTCTCTTATTGGAGCTCTGCATAAGAACACGCCTATCTCTGGCCCAATCGTTATGGACTCCACATTCCAGAAAATAGACCTGCGTCACAAGAGTAAAGTGATTGACGCACTACCTTCACTTAGTGACCAAGTAATAGTGCTTGCTTATGACGGCGAACTTGATAGGAAGTACGCGAAGCAATCTCTGGGAGAAAAACTCATAAATGAAAAACGTATCAATAATGATGACGTGAAATCATGGATTGACAATACTGATACTAAATAACAACGTAAGATATGGAAGATTTACAACAGATTAGATTTCCCCTGGAAGTCATCAATATAGCCGAAAGATTCAAGGAGGAGTATGGCCTGACACAAAACTTGCCAATACTAAAATTTGCTTTTGCGTATGCTATAAATCAATTCAAAGATCAAATCAACTTTGAAACAGATGATCCACTATACAAAAAAAACGATGGAAGTAATTATGGTATAAACTCTTTTGAGAATGATAGTAATCTGCGAGTAGCTGATTTGATAAAAGCCCTTTATCCTCAGTGCGAAACACCTTATCGTTATATGCGTATTGCCATAATCTATGGTATCCTAAAACTTGACAAAGCTAAAAAATACGACCCTGATTTTCGTATTATTGATGTGATGCAAGATGTACAATAAAAACTGAAACCGTTTATATAGAGGTGTGGAGGCTGCTCTGCCATAAACATATTATCCCGATGGGAACTAACAGTTATAAGATTCATCCCCAAATTGCGTAACTTGGTCATCATTAGCAAACAAATATTTTCTCTGAAAGAGATGTTAACGGAATAATATGATAAGCCGATTGATATTACGGAGAGGTTTCAAGGATACTCAGAGCCCCGAGACGATAATAACAGGATGGCATAGTATCACCATTTGGGAATGTGAGTTGAAGCCAGCCCAAAGAGAAATCGCTTGCCATCACACTCAACAAGATATTTCTGATAGACTACTGTCAAACAATATAAGATACCTGAGGATAAGACAATGATAGTTGCAGAGCATAGTTTTGGTAGGTGAACCCCGTTTAATCGATTAACGCAAACCTTATGAATAGACTCGTTATCATAGGAAATGGTTTTGACATGGCACACGGCCTAAAAACCAGTTATAAGGACTTCATTAACTGGTATTGGTCGTATAAAGTAAAAGAATTGCATGGCATCAATGGAAAGCTTTCAGAAGATCCTTTGTGTAAAATAGAATTAGTTAATGGGGATTCATGGGTAGAATCCCTACGCAAAGATATTATATTCTCTAAAGAAGAATGGTGGCCTTCCATTTATAAGGATAGGAAAAAATTTGAACAGGGTTACAGAATAGTACCAACGCCTTTCTTTGACTCAATTCTACAGTCCATTGAAACGCGAGGCTGGGTTGATATAGAGAATGACTACTATCAACTATTGAAAAGGAGTACAGAAAATCCAAACTGTGGCTATACAGTCAAAGAACTGAATGACCAGTTAGCGTTTCTGCAAGACAAGCTCATAGAATATCTCCGTACAATCAGCACAAACCGACACAAAAAAAATCTGCATAATGCCATGATTGAGTTCTTTGACCCTGCTGATTTCTCAACAGAAGGGAAAAAGAAGGCATTAGAAAATATGGGGCTTGAGAATACAAACCTTGAAGAAATACAAAATAATTTTGAGGAGCAAAAAAAACTGAGGCCTGAACGTATATTGTTGTTGAGCTTCAATTACACAGCGACGGCCAAGATGTACAATATTTTTAACCTTGAACACAACTATATCCATGGTGAGTTGGAGCATCCTGAAAATATAATATTTGGCTATGGTGATGATCTTGACAAGGATTACAAGGACATTCTTGACAAAAATGACAAGGAACTATTGAAGAACAACAAGTCTTCAAAATATCTGGAAACGAGGCATTACCACGAAATGCTGGAGTTCCTGATGTCAGCACCTTTTCAAGCACTGATAATGGGGCATTCCTGTGGGAATTCCGACAGGACTCTGCTCAACACCGTCTTTGAGCATGAGAACTGCGTTTCAATAAAACCCTTCTATCATAAATGGGAAGGCGGTGGTGACAACTATTTGGAACTTGTGCAGAATATTTCACGCAACTTCACCAACATGAAGTTATTCAGAGATAGAGTCGTGAACAAAGAGCAATGTAAAACAATGTAACAGACATTAAACTCAAACTATGATGCTCGCATCGTGAAAACAGACAAACTGAAATAGAAATAAAGTAACAGATAATTCGTTATAAATATATGGCACTTACAATAGATGATCTGAAAAAAATGATTCAGAGTGATGAGCATCGTCAGCTGGAGTTGAAGAAGACTACAGGTGAGCTGAAGGATGGTATGCATACAGCCTGTGCTTTCTTGAATACCGAAGGTGGATGGCTTATCTTTGGCGTTGCTCCAACATCGCTGAAGATTCTGGGCCAGCAGGTTACTGACAATACCCAACGAGAGATTGCCCAGGCTCTGAGTTACATGGAGCCGCAGGTTGATGTACGGGTAGAGTATATTGACATTCCTGGTCGGCCAGACCACAAAGTGATTGCCATGCACTTTGAAGGATGGGCGTGGGGGATGGTGCCTTATACTTATCATGGTTGTCCTTACTTTGATTCACGGGACGGTTCTTTGATCCGCAGAAGATGGGTGATGTGATAATAATGACAGAATAAAAACGCTAAAGAAATAAAGTAAGGCGAGATATGAGCGAGAAAAACGATAAGGAGCTATACTTGAACTTTGACGAGTATATCCGTCAGGGAGAACCGTCACAACGTGAAGCTGCATACGCCTGGAGCACTGCTATTGGACTTCAGGCGGTGGATGGGCTGAAAACGTCAGAGTATCTGAACGACTTGGCGCGCAGGAATATCGAGGGTGAAATCACCATCGATGAGGTGGAACAGTTGCTCAATAGTTATTACGAGAATAAAACGACTCGTGAGGCTGACGATGATGACAAACAGGAGGCTGACAAAGCCTCGAAGAACATCAAGCGCATACTCTCGGTAAAGACATGCGACTTCTCGACAAATGGCTACATATCCTTGCATCGCAGAATCTTCGAAGGCGTAATGAAGCACGTTGGTGAAATGCGAAAGTACGACATTACCAAGCGTGAGTGGGTATTGGAGGGTGACACCGTGAGCTACCTGAATTGGGAAGATCTGCGCAGGGCTGTTGATTATGATATCCAGCAGGAACGTGATTTCAGTTATAAGGGCATCAGTAATGATGAGTTAGTGGCTCATATTGCCAATTTCGTATCTGGACTTTGGCAGATTCATGCCTTCGGTGAAGGAAACACACGCACTACGGCCGTATTTACTATTCAGTATCTTCGTTCACTAGGCTTTAATGTGGAGAACGACTTGTTCGCTAAACATTCTTGGTACTTCCGTAATGCACTTGTGAGGGCAAACTACAAAAATGCCATAAAGGGTATCGACTATAGTCCTGTTTTTCTGGAACGTTTTTTCCGTAATCTACTGCTTGGAGAGCAGTGGGATCTGCGCAATCGTTATCTGCATATTAACCCGCCTGCAGAATGGAAAGAACAGCCAAACCTTGCAGTTCCTTCAAAACAACCGACAAGTACCCCGACAAGTACCCCGACAAGTACCCCGACAAGTTTTATTCACACCAATAATAAAAATATTATTAGATTAGTGAAGGCTTTGGGTGAAGAGCAACTCTCCGTCAAAGTGATGATGGAGAGGATTGGCTTGAAAGATAGGGAAAACTTCCTTGACTACTCTCTTAATCCTTCTATGAACGAGGGCTATATCCGTATGCTATATCCTGATTCGCCCCGTCACCCTCGCCAGAAATACCTGCTGACGGTAAAAGGACTGGCTCTTTACAATAGCATATGCCATGGGGACAGTTGATCTATAGAAGGCTGATGGCTGAGGTCTGAAGGCTGAAAGTATTACGGATTTACGGACTCACGAAATATAAAAATGGGTAAAAACGTTAAAAGAATATATGGAGCAAAATTCTAACAACATCCCAGAACTTCAATCTCCTTTCGAACAGTTAAGAGAGGTTGATGCTGATGGCAAGGAATGGTGGAACTCGCGTAAATTGGCGCGAGTAATGGGCTATGGCAAGTACTGGAACTTTGAACGTGTCATAGCTAAGGCACAGGCATGGACTTCACAGAAGGGCTATCATCTGGGTGAACATTTTGTGGAGATAACAGAGATGGCTGAACTGGGCAATGGTGCAGTCAGAGAAGTGACAAGCATCCGTCTATCTCGTGCAGCCTGTATGGCTGTAACTATGAATGCAGACCAAAAGAAAGAGATGGTGAAGGCTGCACAGCAGTACTTCAGTGCGACCATGACTCCAGATGTTGCCATAAGAAGCATGGAGTCCTCAGTATGAAAGAATTGGCCACAAAGAAAGCGAAATAGCATTTGTCCGACACTATCCCAAAAATTTTGTAAGCTTCGGACAAATGCTCATAATATCAGTATTCATCGACTTGACACCAACACTGGGGCTATACTTGTTCAGACAAAAATATTGGTCTTTTAACAAATTCTGAAAGCGAGAACAGCAAAAAGTCCTACCAGACTGACTGATGGAGTACTGTTTTCGCACCAAAAGAATAAAAAACAAGGGGCAAGCTTCAAATTTTTCTTAAAATGTTTGTTATATTAAACATTTTTATCTATCTTTGCGCCCAATAATATACAATTATGGGAAAGAATACATTTGGTAAAACTATGCCAAGGGCATTAAGCCAGAACCTGAAGATTATGGGCGAGCAAATCATGTTGGCCCGCAAGCGCAGACATTTGTCTATGCAGGACATTGCAGACAGAGCTACTGTGACACGTCTGACTGTCTCAAAGGTGGAACATGGCGACCCAACGGTTTCCATGGGTATCTATGCGCGTGTACTCTTTGCACTTAATTTGGAAAAGGATATCACTTTGCTTGCTGCTGATGATGCTCTTGGCAGACAGCTTCAGGATGCAGAATTACTCAGACGATGAAAAGAATAATAGTTTACGCAGACTTTGACTTTCTAACCTCTCCTGAGGAGATTGGAACTTTAGGCTATGAACACGTTCGTGGCAAGGACCATTTTGTCTTTGAGTATTCGCGCCTGTGGCTGAAACAGCATGGCGGCATTCTGCTGAGCGGTGACCTGCTGAATGTTCCTTCATTGCAGCATCCTCGTAGCAATGATAATGTGTTCGGTTTCGTTAAGGATTCCTTCCCAGATCGCTGGGGACGCTTGTTGCTTGACCGCAGAGAGCGACTGACAGCCCAACAGGAAGGCAGACCGAAACGCATGCTTACAAATTATGATTATCTCATTGGCATCGAAGACTTCACCCGAATGGGAGGCATACGTTACAAAGAGGAAGATGGCGATAACTATATAAACGCGAGTGCAAAATACCTTGTTCCCCCTATTGAGAGTCTTCGTGCCCTGTGCGATGCGTGCCATGAGATTGAACTGGCAGAGGAGCGCAATGAATTGCCAGAACAACACTGGCTCGACCAGCTGATTGACCCAGGAACCTCACTCGGTGGTGCTCGTCCTAAGGCTAATGTGCTTGATACGGACGGTAAACTATATGTAGCCAAGTTCCCATCAAAAAAGGACTTGGAGAATACTGAACTCATTGAGCACTTCTCACATCAGCTTGCAGCCAAGGCTGGCATCAACGTGGCAAAGACGCGTACCATCAAGATTTCAAAAGACCGTGACCTGCTTCTTTCAGAACGCTTCGACAGAACAGCAGAAGGCCGTCGCATTCATTTTGCTTCTGCAATGTCGTTGCTTGACTTTGACGATGGAGCTGGCAGCAGCACAGGTAACGGCTATCTTGACATCGTTGATTTCATTCTTCGTGGGTGTACCGATGTGCGCCAAAATCTCCGAGAACTTTATCGCAGAGTGGCATTCAACGTCATGTTTGGCAACACCGACGACCACTTCCGTAATCACGGTTTCCTGCTTACCCCGAAAGGCTGGACGCTCTCTCCTGCATACGATATCAATCCTGGAGCAAAGTCACATCAATGCTTGCTCATAGACTCATACACAGAAGAGGCAGACATCAACGCCTTACTCTCTGCAAGCGAGAGCTACATGCTTGAACACCAAGAAGCATCAGTAATTATAGAAGAGGTTCGTGCCGCCATCAAAGACTGGCGCAAAACCGCTACCGAACTGCAAATACCCATCAAACTGTTAGAATCATATTCCATTCGTTGGGATGAATTATAAAAAAGATAGCGCATTCTGCACGTTTTTCGTGAAAAATGTGTAACTTTGCGGCAGAATTGAAACATGTAGCGAACAAAGAGAAACTCGTTGATATCCAGTGGGATAATACATTCTAGCGAGCATTTCTCAAGTCGAGCAAAAAGGCGCGGTACAAGTTGAACCGTCAAAGTGCTTATTTTCAAGTATTTGCACTTTCACTTACTTTCGAAAAGACTTTCGAAAATTAGCCTTGTACCGATTAAAGCCGTAGAACGCCGATATTACGTGGATTGCCGTTGGTGCAAATTACCAGCAAATTACCGGCAAATTAAACTTGTTTACAATTATCACTGATTATCAGTGTGTTAGCGAAATGTAGTTCCGTTTTTGCCACGTCTCAGCAAGTTACCAGCAAATTACCGGCAAATTAAACTAAGCTACAGCTTCCCTAATGGAGATTTACACTTCCTTTTGATTTCTAATCCTAACTTTGGCATCTTTTTGTTACTTTTATTAGTTAATATGAGTATGCATCCTAAATGTTATACTTGCATTTTGTCAGTAAGCCATCCTGTACCTCATCTACTTTTAAGTAGGAATAAGTATGGATAAGTCGTAATTAGTCGAACTTGGTCGACATATTTGTCGTGCTACAAGCATGTAACAAAAAAGCCGTAAAGAAAAGCTGAATAAGCACATAGAAAACATGAGCCCATAAAAAGCAAATGGCGTGTAACTCGTTGAGCTACACGCCATTTGATAGTGTTTTGTTATGTCTTTACTTATGCGTCTTTACTTCACCTCCTCGAAAATAATCTATATTGATAATCAGTAAGATACGGTGACGTGTCGCAAATATATCCCAATTTTTTGATAACAGATATTACGTGGAGATAAGCATCCATAAGTATCGTTTTTCAACTTTTCGTCGTTTAGATTGTTTAACTGTGAAGTTCGCCATTAGTATCATGTATGTCATCCTTTATGTGCGTTAAGCTGAAGTGTTAAATTTTGGATTTTTATCTTCAACACTATTTGGTTATGGTTTTTAATGTGTAATTTTGCACTCCATAAAAAGATTGTTATGATAACATTAACGTTTCCTTGGTTGGTTGCATTGGTAGTGCTACTATTTCTCGCTATCTTTGTATTGATGGCTCGTTTCAAGTCGCCAATGCGAAAGTGGCTATGCTTTGGACTTTCATTTATATCCATCGCATACCTATTATATGTTATGATGTGGCATCCAAATGGGGCAGGTCAACCTCTTGACTGGTATCTATTAGGAGGGGTAGGTGTCCTGGCTGCTTTGGTGTTAGCAGGTGTAGGGTTTATGGACTTGGTTAAGCCTATAACCAATACTGCATCTATAGAGAATCAAGTAAATCCGGCTGTTCTTGTTACAATTCAAAACGAGCCAACGGATACAGACGCTGTCAACGACGATGCTTTCAGCGTTAATGCTGACGATACTGGTGTTATTAACGCTGATGGCGTAAACAAAGATGTTGATAACGAAGAAATTGCTGGCTGTAAAGAAGAGGCCTCGGCAAATGTGACAGAAGCGGAAGAAATAGATGATGTTGGGGATGAAATTGATAATGAACTCAAGGATGACGCTAAAGTAGATGCTAAAAATGATACCAAGAATGATGCATTAACTGAAGAAGAAAGAATTCAAAGAGAAGAACTTATTGGGAAAGTGATGCCCTGGTTTTTAGATCAGTTAAATCAATATGGTGAAAAGGAAAAGAATGCAATAAAGGTTTGTGCTATTGATTTTGTGAATGAAGACAAGATTTCCTCTCCAGAAACAGTTATAGAGAACAATGCCCTTTATAGTCAAAGCCGAATAATACAACTATGTAGTGCCTTTTATTTGATTGGTAAAGATAAGGATGCATGTGTAACTTTTATCAAGGAGGTCTTTAAGATTCCTTTTGCTAATACAGAGGAAACAACTATTGGAAGGAAAATAAATGGTTCAGATAAAATGCTGGAAATTATAGATTCCTATTGGGAGGCACATCGTATATCTTGTTAAGTTTACTCTTTTGGGACAGAATCAATGTCTATTTCTGGTAAAAAACGCTTAAAACAAGTAAAAAAGTCAATTCGATTTGCATTTTTGACATTTAATTGTTATTTTTGCAACCGAAAAAGGTAATGAGTCAATACGATTATATAAAAGATGTAGCAAGATACGCTTTAGCGAACGACCAGTCTCGCTTAAGAGAATCCTTGTATTCCTTGGTCGATTATTCCTTTAAGACCAAGAAAGTAAACTTTGCGACTCAATTACAGTCAATAATCAAAGAGTCAAGGGAACGAACTGATAGGTGTGAGGAGTATCGTATAATTCCTCAAGACATGTATAACAATGAGGCCAATGGCCTTATTTTGCAGACAGTCATGTCATCCTTTAAACTTGATAATCTGATCTGTACACCACAGGTCAGAAAAGAATTAGAGTACTTCATCAAGGAGCATAAAGAAAGTTCTTTGTTAAGGTCTGTCCACATTCCCCTTACTAACAAGATTATATTTTATGGGCCATCAGGTTGTGGCAAAACTTTAGCTGCATATGTCTTAGCTGGTGAACTTGAAAAGCCCCTGCTCATAGTCAACCTAGGAGCCGTAGTATCTTCAAAATTAGGTGAGACGAGCAAGAATGTTACTAAGATATTCAAGCAAGGCACCTTCGAGAATGCTGTCATATTCTTCGACGAGTTCGATAGTCTTGGTAAGATTCGTGATTATGATCAGGATCATGGCGAGATGAAGCGCGTAGTAAATACCCTCCTCCAGTTGTTTGATTACCTGCCAGAGAATGCTATCGTGATTGCTGCCACCAACCAGCTTCAAATGATTGACGATGCTCTGAAGAGGAGATTCGACCTATCACTTGAACTCAATACGCCAGGTAAAAAGGAGGTTAATGCCCTCGTTAATCTCACTGTTGGTGACAAATTTCGTTTCGACGATGAAACAATCAAAGCTCAAGCCATAGAATTATGCGACGGGCTTTCATATTATGTCATAAAGAGGACCTTGCTCACATCCATCAAGCGAACAATCCTTGACAAAGGTATTACTGACGTAATTGAATCCGAAAAGTGGTTAGATCTTATAAAAAACGAAAAGAAGGAGTCTAAGTAGGCTCCTTCCTTTGTTTTCTTATGTTTAGGTCTCAGCTTCAACAGCAAGTTCGCCGATAGCCTCCAGTGTGTTCAAGTTTTGTAGATTGTCATACAAACTTTCGTTCATTAAATCCACATTGTCAGTTTCTTCAAGCGTAATGATAAGGGAGAATGGATGTTCTTCCATATTCAGGGGATAAACATTACGTCCAGTACATCTCAAAACCAACGACATTTGGTCTCTGATGCCTTCCAACTCGCTTCCCCGGAAATTATACTCCGCTTTTTGTACATTAGAGAATCGCTTGGAACTGGCAGGATAAAAATCATCCGACCACGAGAAGGGTGTACCTTTTATCCTCATTCTTTCCGCATTGTCCGACTTCCTCGTCAACGAATATTCCTTAGCATTTGCTCCAGGATTATCGTAATTCATGCTTTTCCCTATGAAAAAGCTGATGTGTAATGGATTATACGATAGTGCATCATTGGGCTTTGGCATGAACTTATAGCATAGTGTTGCAGTTAATTTGATAGCTGTTCTGCCTGGATGTCGGTTGATGTATGGAGGAAGATTTAGGTTCATCACCTTATATGAATCAAACGCGATTCGGTCTTCTATCACCAAGGTCACTCTCTTATGGGTTGACGACAAACACTTCACAATATTAGGCATTCCATGTCCGGATATAAAACTATTAAGTAGCTCTGCATTGTACTTTTTAGTCAGATTACGTCTTTGGTTTACATCCAGTCCTCCAATATCATCGACACCGGCATCTTCTTGTTTCAACTTGAGAATAGTATCATTTAAATAGGTGTCCGGTACCTTGTCAGCACTATTTATCAACAGAGCCTTCACCGACTGCATATTCAAATTAGGGTATTTACCAATCACCTTCGCAGCCAGGTTTGCGGCAAGCGGTGCTGCATAACTAGTACCAGAATTCTTGATGTAGCAAAGACCTAAAGCATTTGTACTAATTACCTCCATAGCAGAATCATCAGATAGCACATCTCCACCAGGCATAACAATGTCTGGCTTGAAAATGTGTTTATTGCGTTGATTTTGGTTAAACTTCGTGCCATTTATCTCGCCATTATAATCGATATAATATTTCTTCGTATAATAGGCTGGGAATCCTTTACCTAGACTCATATCTGTATGGTCACCTGCTTGTAGGTTATCTGCCAAGGCACCGATAGTCATATTATTCATACTTTCAGCAGGAACATTCAGATTAGTACAGTCACAGAAGTGACTAGCAGCTCTTTCAAAACCAGGCTTGTAAAAATGGCTGGGATACCGCAGGAAGTTGCGAACTTCTTCTGCCGTATGTTCATCAGCCATTTCTTCTTGTATGGCCTCAACATCCTCTCTTACCAGATTACCGGTAGATATAAAAATAAGAATATCTAGTTCGTATGCTAATGCGTCGAGTATGTAGGCATATGGAGAAATGTCAGAGTTATAGTTCTTGCTTCCTGAATTCATCGAGAGGTTAAATATTCGGATACCATGGTCGTTATGAGCACCTATAATAGCCTGTTTGATATCAGCAATATTCAGTCTTCCTTCAGCATTGTTCTGAACCTTGATAGTATATATTTGGGCATCTGCATTTATCTCCTCCGCATTCTCGTTTGCCTGATAGTAGTTCCATCCAAATGATGCCAGACTGGCTACAGTAGTACCATGACCTTCGTGAACAGAGTGATAGTCATGTTCATTGGTCAGGTCAATGCCTCCGGCATCTAGTTGTGTAAACGGCTCTTCTGCAATAGTTCCAGTATCTAATACGCCTACTATAGGCAGACCGTCTGACACAACAAGTCTAAAGTCTAACGCACGGCGGAAATCATTAAACTGATCTGGTATGACACGGATTTTTCCCAATCCCTGAACCACGCTGTCTATGATGTCAAAATTGCCTATAAGTTCCTCCAAACGGTGTTCTTCGATAGAATCAATCTGTATCATATCATCGGTAAGACGCCTAACGTGAGCATTCTCGTTCAGATAGGCCATCATCGCTTCCTTAATCTGTCTGTTTTCTCTGTCATAACGATTATCGGATATAAGCTTGATGATACTGTTTGAACATAGCGACCTGGCATTCTCATCTCTTTTGATTAACTCGCTTGTAAGATAATGAAAGTTACTAATGGTAGTCAAGGATTTCAAAGGAGTCTCTACATCATTCCCTTCAGAATTACAGAACTCATTCAGATCATTCATAAACACCTGCTCAAACCGTTCAGGATCAGAAATTAAAAACAGAACATCCTGATTAAAGTTTGAATACCTCACAGCATGCAGACCATATTTTTGTTCTATATCATCAGCGAACTCGGGGGCGACATGTTTCAGAAATTTAACCTCCACCATATCCCAGTGAGCAACGTTGATGTCATTTCGTCGATGCTCATGCCTTTCTCTTCTGTCATTAATCAGACGTAAACGAGAAGCTCCTAGCCTTTCTTTTTGTCTCTGATAATCCCTAGGGCGGTCATCGTTTTCCTCCGTGTCATTATCTCTACCTCTGGCATGATTGAATGAGCGATACATGCCAATTTGATTTCTTAGATATAAATGATTCATACGCATCTCATTTTGAGTACAAAGATAATACTATTTTGGGGAATAAGTCAATTATTTAGCCAACTTTTAAGTAAATATGCATAGATTTATTCTAAAGATGATTGTTTTTGGAAAAAAATGAGTACCTATGCAACGTCTTTACTCTGAAAACGAAGCGAAAGCAGAATCGGATGGTGGGGATACATATATGAAAAGGTTTTTGCTGTGGTACTTTGTTCTTTGACTTCTCAAATGTCTAACAAACAGGTTCTTGTATTTCCGTTTTCTCTCTTAGTCTTGCCGAATATGGATACGGGGGTATCTCCGCAAGCAACCTACTCGAAAAGGTTAAAAACACTATTCATAGCAGACTTTTCGCGGAAAATGAGTAATTTTGCACCCAAGTTTGAAAGAGCAATATGGCACAGATAGACGATTTCTTTATGTACGAGAACCGCGTGGAGGGCATCACCGATGCCGACTACCAGCGTGCGCAGCCTTACGTGGAGGCGGCGCAGGCATTCGCACAGACCACCTACCAGAGCATCTACATCATTGACTACTTCCGCAAGAACTTCCTCTATGTGTCTGACAATCCGCTCTTCCTCTGCGGACACACTGCCGACGAGGTACGCCAGATGGGCTATGGTTTCTACCTGAGCCATGTGCCCGAGGATGAGGTGCCGATGCTGACCGAACTGAATCGTTCCGGCTTCCGCGCCTTCTACGACGAGCCCGTGGAGAACCGCCGCCAGTGCATGATGTCCTACGACTTCCACATCACCCACGGCGACCGTCTGCTGCTCGTCAACCACAAGATTACGCCCATCGCCATGACCGACGAAGGCCGCGTCTGGCTCGCCCTCTGCACCGTCTCGCTCTCGCCCCACAAGGAGGCCGGACACATCGAGTTCCGTCAGTTTGCCACGGGCGAGAAGCGCGAGTACTCTTTGGAGGCCCACCGATGGAAGAGTCGCGAGACCATCACCCTGAAGCCTGAGGAGAAGCAGATCCTGACACTCTCAGCCCAGGGCTATACTATGAAGGAGATAGCTGAGAAGATGCTCCGCTCGTTCGATACCGTGAAGTTCTACCGCCGCCAAATTTTCGAGAAGCTCGACGTGCAGAACATCACCGAAGCCCTCGCCCTCGCCACCAGTTACGGCCTCGTCTAAGCCGTCATTCCCACGATTTTAACATATTTTGTTACCCAAATGGGTAATTTTTCATCTCCGCGATGCAGAATTACCCATTTGGGTAGTAGATGTTTTTGGTCGTTTCATTTATTTTGCGGGCATAAACTCGTAAAAGATATGAAAAGACTGATTCTATTTTCAACGATGTGCCTCGTGGCGATAGCCTCGACAGCACAAAGCATCAGCGGCAGAGTGACTGACGAGCAGGCCCAGCCGATGCCGTTTGCCAATGTCGTGCTCGTCAACCGTGCCGACTCTGCATTCATCGCAGGAGCCGTGACCAAGGATGACGGAACTTTCAGCATCAATACCGATAAGCAAGATGGTCTGCTGAAAGTATCGAGTATAGGATATATAACAAAGTATATCGACGCACGACAGGGAAACGTGGGCGACATACAGATGCAGCCCGACACACAGATGCTGGGTGAGGTCGTTGTGAAAGGTCATGTCCCCCAGTTCCAAATGGGCAGCGAGGGATTTGTGACAAACGTCACAAACACCCCGCTCAGCCAGATAGGTACTGCCGACGATGTGCTGAAACACGTGCCTGGCATCATAGCCAAGGACGGAGTTTACGAAGTATTCGGCAAAGGCTCGCCAATCATTTACATCAATGGCAGGAAGATGCGCAATAAAAAAGAACTGGAGCAATTGAAATCCACTGACATCAAGAGCGTAGAACTTATCACCAATCCTGGTGCAAAGTATGATGCAACCGTGGGAGCCATCGTGAAGATTCAGACTATTCGTAGGGCTGGCGATGGTTTCAGCATAGACACGTGGGGACGCTGGCGACAGGGGCGCAAAGCCCAGGAGTCCGCCTCGCTTGACATGAATTATCGTCACAATGGACTTGACATCTTTACCTCTCTATGGGTCAGCAAAGGGAAGTATCTGCAACAGTCGGCACTCACGCAAGAAGTACAGAGCGATACGCTATGGCAGCAAAAGAATGAGATGCAGACGGATATTGTCAACCGTGAATATAGCATTGAAGGCGGTTTCAACTACATGCTGAACGAGCATCACAGTTTCGGTATGAAGTACGAGGTGACATTACCATCCTCTTCTGATGAAATGACCGTACTGACAAGCGATGTAATGGCAAACGGCCAATTCTACGACAAATGGAAAAACTTGACCAACAAGCAGACCAAGGGAATTGCAGGTCATAAAATGAATGCTTATTATTTAGGCAAGATTGGAAAGCTGGACGTTGACTGGAACTTTGACTATCTGCGCAGTGGCTACAACGAGCAAAGTAAGATTGAAGAGACTTGCCAAATACAAGACAATCGTCTGATTGATGCCGAAAACAGGGTGAGAAACAATATGTTCGCAACGAAACTCACGATGACCTATCCTCTGTTTGGCGGTTCTCTGGACTTTGGCGCAGAATATATCAATACTGACCGACAGGATGACTATGCGAATCCGCAGAACTTTGTCGCCTCCAATTACAGCACGCTGAAAGAGCAAAGCATCTGCCCCTATGTGGAGTATTCCAAGATGTTACCCAAGATTGGTATGTTGCGGGCTGGGCTTCGCTATGAACACGTGAAGTTCGACTATTATGAAAGTGACAACCTTGTGGAAGGACAGAGCCGCAGTTATGGGAATCTCTATCCGTCCCTCTCCTTTGCTACACGTCTTGGCAAGGTACAGGCACAGATAGCCTATTCTGCCAAGACCACACGCCCCACTTACCGCCAGTTGAGCAACGACGTGTTCTATGTTAATCGTTACGGCATGCAGCGGGGTAATCCATTGCTTGACAATTCCATCATCCACAACATCTCCATTCAAGGAATGTGGAAGTTCCTGCAATTCTCGGTCAGCTATTCTGACGAACGTGGAAGAATTATGCACTGGATGGAACAGATTGACAACTCAAACATAACGCTTGTAACATACAAGAATATTCACAGTCTGAAATGGATTGTACCTTATGTGACCGCTTCACCTACTTTTGGCATTTGGCACCCGCAGTTATCTGTAGGCATGCGCAAGCAATGGCTAACAATGCAAACGACAGCAGGAGACATCACACTTGGCAAGCCGATGCTGATAGTTCAAGCCAGTAATACTTTTGCCTTCAACAAGACGCTGACAGGTGAAGTAAATTTCAGATATCAAGGTCCAGGTCATTATCAGAACATCTATTTGGACTACCACCAGACCGTTCTTAACGTTAGTTTAGTCAAAACCTTCTTCCACGACCGGCTGAGTATCAAGTTGGCTGGCGAGGATTTGCTTGACCGCAGCCGTGATGGGAACAGGGTTTATAATCAACAGGTGCAACTCTATCAGGGGAATTACTACGACCGACGCCGTTTCGTAGTCACTCTTCGCTACAAGTTCAATACCGCCCGCTCAAAGTACAAAGGCGAGGGCGCAGGTAACGCAGAAAAGAACCGCTTCTAAACCGCAACAACTATGCACAACAGTTTTAAATACATAAATCTCTCTTGGGCCGTGGTGGGCATTTGTGAAAATGCTCGCCAGCCCCTTTTGTTTCATATCCCAGGCATCGACAAGGACGAGGCCGCAGCCGTGGAGCATTACGTCATCGGCTACATGGCCTTCTGGCACATCGCCTTTGTGGATGAGGACTGCCTCGTGCCCTGCAACGACGATGCCCTGCGCAACGATGCCCGCCGCAAGATAGACCGCTACATCGCCGACCATCCACCCGTCGAGACCTTTCCCCGCTTCTATCTTGTCCTGCTTCGCCAACCCATCGCCCCGATGGAATCCGACGGCATGAGCCGCGTGTATCAGATGTAACCACCGAAATGTTACAAAACCCCTGAACATTTGTTCAGACTTTCACCTCGGCAGACACTTTTTCGGTCTTGTCGGGGGCTTTTTCGTGGGACTTTCTGTAACTTTGTGGCTCGGAATGACAAAATTATTGTAAAATGAAACATCTGAAATTGGAACTAAGACATTGGACGCAAGCAGACGCAATGGAACTGACAAGCCTGTGCAATGCTGTTG